>MPLU02206717.1_pt1 | contig 15676 bp, 10 predicted proteins | sample 1617381 | NCBI WGS metagenome assembly MPLU02 (sample SAMN05944801, study PRJNA350692) | marine metagenome | biome: marine; feature: ODZ; material: water; isolation source: 90 m water sample filtered on 0.2 um supor filter | place: Pacific Ocean | collected 2012-04-08 | depth 90m m
ACCTTTTCAATGTCAGTCGCATCCAGGCCACTTCCCTTGGGAGGCATCCGAAAATCCTCGTCCTCGCTGGCGATTCGTTTCAGCAGGTGACTTCCCGCCGGGTTGCCTGCCACGAGGGCCGGTTCCCCGGAACTGCCACCTTTCAACAAAGACTCCCTACGATCAATTCGAAACTTGCTCTCTTGCTTACCCGGTCCGTGACAGGTAATACAGCTTTTGATCAAAATGGGCTGGATATCCCGGTAGTAATCCGGCCCTGGAGTAGATGATTGCGCGGTTGCCTGGCAAACCCCCAGCAACAACCAGACAACCAGCCCTCGCGCGCCGCTCAACACCCCATGGCTAGCTGCCGAGCGGGTTCCCTTCATGCCTTGCTCTTTCCTAAGCATTTTCATTCCCTGCCCTGCATTTCCCGACTACCGTGCATGAATCACCTGGTTACCACTTGCCAGCGTCGCTTGTTTGCATTGACAACAACATTTCACCACATCTCATCAAGAAATGCAGCCCCTTGAAAGAGAGACAACGTTCCTACCGTCGCCCTGGCTCCCCGGTTTGCACCTCGGACGACAACTCGGCATCACCTCCTGTTCCATGGGTGCTGGACACGGACTCGATCGCACCCTGGAATGCTTGCCGCGCATTCTTCACCCATTGATCGATCTCGGTTCCTTTCAACGACAAACGCTTATCCACCGCGTACAAGACCAGGTTCGCAGCTATCATCAACAATGCCACATGAAACAGCACCAGGGTCGCACTCAACAGGTAATTCCAGTCGCTAAACTCAGCCGCTCGCACCGAACCAGGCAACGTGGCCATCAGGTTGCCATAACCCCAGTAGCAACTGATAAAAAGTGATGAGAGTAATTCAGCAAATCCATCCACGGCCCAGATAGCTCCAGCCAGGATCACCTGGGGAATAATCGCTACAGGAACAAGCGTGACAGCCATATCCGTATTGCTCGAGACCGTGGAAATAAACAATCCGGTCGCCACTCCGCAAATCCCGACCAAGGCGAGTGACGCCACCTGGAAAACCAGGTTACCCGGCAATCCTGTCACCACCTTGACGACGAGGGCGAGGGCGCTGACCTGGATCGCAGTTGCGACCGTCAGCAACAGGAACTTCGCCCCGTAATAGCTAATGACATTCAAACACACATCCCGTTCTCGCTCATAGATTTCCTTGTCCTTGACGATTTCCTTGGCGGCATTATTGCAACCGAACCAAAAGCTACTGATCGTTAAAAGAAACAGCACGGTCCTCGCGAACTGGATCCGTTTCTGCCCACCCAGGCCGAGCACCGACGCCGCCGGTATCTGGCCGAAGAGTATACAGATCAAGAGACCAATAAAGACACACTGGACACCCATCATCGCCAATGATTTCCTGTCCGCCAACTGAATTTCCAGCCCTCGTCGCATCAGCAGGATCAATTGTCGAAAGAAAATAGCGACCACCTGGACCAGGGACTGCTTGCGACGCGAATCCGATCGGTCCTGGGTCCCCTCGACACGCGACTGAATGGACTGCTGCATCTGCTGGCAGGTCTCGGTCTTCTCGAACGCTTCCTTCCATTGCACGGCCGGTTTATCCTGCAGCCGCTGGTAAACATCACCGAGCGAATCAATTTCAAAGTAACCACGCGCTTCATCGGGTGTACCGACGAAGGCCAGGTAGCCCCCAGGCGCCAGGATCACGACCTTGTGACATGACTTTTCCACGTTGGTCAGGTTATGAGTGATGCAGACCACGGTTTTTCCATTCTCGGCAATTTTCCGAAAGATCTGCATGATCTCCCCATCGGTGTGCTCATCCAGGCCGGAAGTCGCCTCGTCCACGAACAACAGGTTCGGCTCGGAAATAATCTCGTTTGCCAGGCTGGCCCGCTTAAGCTGACCTCCGGACAGGTCCCGGATCATGGTCTCTCCACGTTCCTGCAGGTCCACCGTTTCAAGATACTCATCCACCACGGCCTCGTAATCCTCGCTACCCAGATCTGGTGGCAGCCGCAGCCGGGCGGTATACAACAAGGCACTGCGCAGGCCCAGTTCCTGGTGAAGCACATCTTTCTGGGGCACGAGTGCCATATTTTTCTTGAGTGCATCAAAGCATGTATAGAGGTTCTGCCCATTCAGCATGACCAGGCCGTGGGTGGCAGGTTGACGCCCACTGAGCGCATTGAGCAATGTTGATTTACCACCACCACTGGGTCCGAGAATCACCGTAAATTCACAAGGCGTGACCAGGAGGCTAATATCATTCAGGATGCGAAGTGGTTTTCCCGTGGCTCGGTCCGTGACTTCCCTGGATACCCGGTTACAAAGAATTTCCGCACGATTTGCGCTGGCCGTGGGAATGAGTACCTGCCCATCAAACGTAAACGCGTAGGCTCCGACGTTGAGGCGGTCACCTGGTACCAGGGGCGACGGAGAAACAACTCGTCCACCGTTCACATAGGTTCCATCCGCACTTCCCAGGTCAGTGACCTGGCAGCCGGTGCTGCTTCGCTCAATCCGAGCATGTCGCCGTGACACGCGCGCATGCTCAAGGATGCAGTCACATGTTTCGTGGTCCCGCCCCAGCACCAATCGCTCCTGGATCGGAATCACTCCTGGCAAATCCGAACGATAGGCCTCCTGCAAGGCGCTCTCGTAGACGTCCTGCCCCTTCCGCACCAACTTCCTCACCTTCCCAAGGAGACCGCTGGATGGCAACTCTTCCGACGGCAACTCGTCTTGCCCGGGTGGCAATGGTGGTGGATCGGTCACTGCCTGCGCGACATCCGCAGGTACGGTACCCACATGCCCACAGTTGCAACGAGCTTTTTTACCGGAGAATTCATCCGGCACCTGGTACTGCTTGGCACATTGTGCGCACTGAAACCTGATCGCCATGACAAGCCATCTCCACGAGACGATGCGGAAAATTGATCTCCCGGAAAACACACCAGGAAACCTTTCTTAAGCATATCGCAAACGGTTTCTCACCGTCACATACCGTCTGATCACTCGATCGCCAGGGCATCCGCTTATTTCACCGGCAACTGGTATCCATGTCGATTCAACCGAATACGGTACAGGCTTTTACCCGCGGTAATATAGAGCAGGTTACTATCCTTACCCCGGCCAAAACCAACGTTGGTAGGAATCTCCGTCTTGATGTAGGCCAATTCTTTCCCGCTGGGAGAGTAGACCACGATGCCGGGACGATTTTCGGCTCGCACCGCCACGTAAAGATTCCCATCGCGGTCACAGATCAAACCATCCGGACCATCTTCAGGCGCGTAATCAACCAGCTCCTTGCGGAACGTGGCAGAGCCATCTGCATGCAGATCATAGGCAAGTAACGCCATACGCCCCTTGTGCAACGGAATGGTTTCCAGGGCTGAATCGCCATCCGCTGCCGGTGGTGTTAGCTGCTCGATTGCGGTCCCGCCGTTGTCATTACTGACCACGTACATGGTTTTCTGATCCGGGGAAACGCACACGCCGTTGGGCTTACCTGCATCGGTAATAATCCGGGTGATGCTACCGTCCAGGTCAATCCGGTAGACGCCGGCCACAGGCTGATCAATCGTCTCGTGCCCGAGATAGCGAGGATCACTAAAATAGATCCTGCCCTTGTTATCAATCGTGATATCGTTGGGTGAATTAAGTTTCTTGCCTTTGTAAAGACCTGCAATGACATAACTCATCCCGGTCTTCATGTCCGTGCGAATCACGGACCGTCCTCCATAATCCGCACCCTGGGCAACAATCATATTGCCACGGGCATCAAACTTGATCCCATTGGACATCCCGCTCGGTGAACGAAAGATGGTGGTCTTGCCACTGCTGGGATCATATTTCCAAATATGCCCCGCGTGAAAAGCACCGTTTTCCACAGCCGATGCGTGGGAGAAAGTAATATCACTAAAATAAACCATGCCTCCCGGTGAAACGGCGACCCCTTCGGTCAACGTGATTCCGTCAAACAGTTTTTCCAACTTGGCACCCTCAGGGACGATCGGCTCGGCAGCCAGGGCCCAACCGTTCACCATGACCAGGGACCAACTAATCAAAGACAACATGATGCAGGACGCGCGCTGTTTACGATTCATAAGAGAACTCCTTGGTTCAACCTGGATGAGTCACATCCGGCGCAAGGGCATCTCCCTCACGCCGATCTTCCGCTTAAAAATATAGCGGTTCCGGGGAGGCTTGTCTTGCCTGCTAGATTGATTCAGCTGGCCAGCACATCCCTGCACGCATGGGGCCATTTCTGCTGGCAACGCCTTCCCTGGCCCAATTGCCCCCGCACGCATACCGGTCAGGAGGTGGCTTTCGCATAACCCTGGCCCTGGGATTCCGCTGCCGCCTTGGCAGCCGCTTTCTTCCTGGCGCGTGCATTTCTCCCGGCTCGAAAACGCGGGCGCTTCTTTCGTTTCGGCCTTGGCTTGCCCGATGGATTGGTAACGTTCTCACCAGACGGTTCGGTCGTTCCGCTGCCGTCATTGCCATGACTGGCGACTGCCTCGTTGACTGCCTCGTCGACTGGCGTCAGCGTGTTCGGTTTCACCACGAGCTTTTCCACGACAACCGACTGCCCGGTCAATTTTTCTATCATCCGCAGCAGTTTTCGCTGATCGCGTTGACAGAACGAAACCGCCTGACCATCCGCTCCTGCACGGGCAGTCCGGCCAATCCGATGTACATACGTTTCGGGAACATCGGGTAAATCGTAATTAATCACGTGGGAAACATCACTGAAATCGAGACCTCGAGAGGCCAGGTCCGTGGCCACAAGAACCGGCGGTCGATTGGAACCAAACTGTCGCATCACGGTCCGTCGCTTGGCCTGGCTCTTATCACCATGAATAGACACGGCACGAATACCATCACGTTCCAGTGATCGCGCGATCCGATCCGCCCCACGCCGCGTGCGTGAAAAAACGAGTGTCTTGCTACGTTCGGTTTGCCTGAGAAAACGGGTCAGCATCGCACGCTTGTTTTTTTGCTCAACGAAATAAACCGTCTGGGAAACCCGTTCCGGGGTAGACGCAACTGCAGCCACCTTGATTTCACAAGGCTTCGTCAGCCATTCGCGTGTCAACTTGCGAATCTCAGGAGCCATGGTCGCTGAGAACATCAGTGTTTGACGTTTCGTGGGAACCGTGGCTACGATCTTTCGCAGGTCATGGATAAAACCCATGTCCAGCATCTGATCGGCCTCATCAAGGATCAGCATTTCCACGGAATTGAGCTTTACAAACCCCTGTCCGATCAGGTCCAGCAAGCGTCCCGGTGTAGCGACCAGGATATCAATACCATTCCTAAGCGCCTTGACCTGTGGCACCTGGGAAACCCCTCCGTAAATCGCTGTATGCCTGAGCCCGGTAAATTCACCGTAGGTGCGGAGGCTGTCCGTAATCTGGCCAGCGAGTTCGCGTGTCGGTGCCAGGATCAGTGCTCGAATGGCTCGTTTACCGGAACGCTTCCGACGCTTGGCTGCCCCCGTTTCCGCATTCTCTGATTTCATTAACTGCTGTAACGCCGGTAGTGCAAAGGCTGCCGTTTTCCCGGTACCTGTCTGGGCACAACCAATTAAATCGCGTCCCTTCAGTACCTCCGGGATCGCTTTTTCCTGGATCGGCGTAGCCTCTTCGTAACCGGCAGCTGCCAGGCTTCGCAAAAGTGACTTGTGTAGTAAAAGACTTTCAAACTTCATAGAACTTCCGTATCTTTCCGTGAAAGGGCGTCCCAAGCGACATTCAACATCGGTCGCTTACTAATTCATTGCCTGCTCGCAGTATCCAAAACACCTGGATCCACGCGGTTGCAGGACGTGAGACAAACCCATAAAGGTTGGCAACAAGGGGCAAGAGAATCAGTCGCGGTCGAAAATAAAGATACCGGAACTCACAGCTCAATCGACTTGCCCAATGAGGCGCCACGGTGACTGCAATCTCGAAGTTGAATGAACACGACACCTTAATGTGCCGGTCTCACACCTAAATACTCCTTCCAGTCTACCAGCTACATGCAGGTCGTCAATCTCAAATCGCCCCAACTCTCCCACGGCGAAACCCGCATAACACGCACAACCCTGCACCTCCAACCGGGAAACCCCGAGGCTACGACGAGACAAAGAGCGTCGTGGGGTCCAGGACCAGGTAGCCGAGATACACCAGCAGGTAAAAAAGAAACGCCAATAAAAGAAAGGTAGCTTTACCAAGCCCCTTGGCAAAGACCATCATCAGGGGCTTGATCGTTGGCAGGTTTGGCCGCGCTGAAACCTCGGCAAACCTTTCCGCATAATCGACCAGCACTTCTCGCAGCGTGTCCAGCTCCTCTCGCAATGCGTGTAATTGACCACGATTGGCCAACGTCCGAAACTGATGCCCCAGGTGCACCAGCGAACGCACGAAGAAAGGCCAGTACCGCAGGGCAATCGTACCCGTCAAAGGCAATAGCAGGTTCATCATCCCGGCTAACGGTAGCCTCCCTGTCGTGAGCAGGATGGCCAGGTCGAGCAGGCCATACCATGCCAGGTAAATCGGGATACCGAAAGCGAGCCGCCAGGTGGCCATCGTCCTGGCACCATCCTCGTATCTACGTGCAATGGTTCGCGTCACCACGAAAGGAACCAGGTTCATCACCATGCCAAACAGGGCTGGCAGGAACCAGGCCACCAGGACGATGAACTGCCAGAGCAGGACAAGCAGTGCCCTGGGGCGACTACGATTAAGAACCGGATCATCGATCACCAACCCGGCGTGGCGAATTTTTTCATGGTACGACTGGACCTGACCGATCATCCCTTCCACCGTTTCCGCATCTTCACGGTAGAAATAATTGATCGCATCGGCAATGCGCTTGCGCCGCATCAGCCCCGGGATACTCACCGATGGCCTGTGCCCAGATCGCTGAACGATCGATTCCAGGTCCGTCAACAATGGATCCCACTCTGAATTATCCAGGTGAACAACAACCTCTTTTAATCGCAACTCCAGTTCCGCCGTGAGCTTCCTTCGCAGTACCTTATCCTCCGCAACATCGACCGTGCCCTCCTGTTCCTGTTCGTAGGCTGCGACAAATTGATGAATAGAAATAGGTCTACCCACGTTCATCCAGACCTTGCTTCCCAGCCGCTGCTTGGACTCATAATTAATGCCCAGTGGAACAATGACCAGTTCCTTGACCCCCTCCGCGTACGCCGGCAATACAATGCGTGCCGCACCGCTTCTTACCATCGCCAACTGGCGTACATCGGTCGACATGCCCTCCGGAAAAATACCCATGGCACGCCCTGCTCTCAAGCCGTCAGTGACTCGCCCCAGGCTCTGCGCATTTTTCTTGACCTGGCGTGCATCATCCTGGCCGCGATACGCCGGAACCATGCCCAGCGCCTTCATCACGGAACCAAGTAAAGGTGTCTTGAACAAGGGCGCCTTGGCCATGAAGCTAACCGGCCGTCGTGCCGTGATCCCGATCAGCACCGGGTCAATCAAGGAGTTGGGATGATTCGCACAAAAGAGCACTGGTCCCCTGCGGGGAATATGTTCCGCACCAGTGATCTGGATCTTGGGATAATAGCGTTTGATCAGCGCATGGGCGGCCTTTCTCAAGATCACACCAAGCACGGTAATGGGATTCAATGACACGCCACAACTCTCATGAAACAGTTTAATAATGCCGTGTAGACGAGTCTTCAATATCCTCATTCCAGGCATTTGGTGGCAAGTCAGATCCACTCATTTTCCATTTATAACTGTGATCCGGCAGGATTCCACACTACTTTTGGACCCCAGGACCACGCCCCGAACTGTCCGATGATGCTAAACTGGACGCTTTGCCACAGCCACGCAAGGAAACCTAACCCATGCTGACTTCCCCACGGAATGCCATCTCCATCTTGGCTCTCTGCATCTGTTCACTTCCATCGATCGCCCAGGAAGTCCCCCCGATCAGCCAACCGGAGGCACTCTTTGAAGAACTGTGGGGAACATTTTCAGAGCGTTACGCATTCTTCGAACTGCGGGGAGTCGACTGGGATGCCCAGCGGCGCAAGTACCGCCCCCTGGTGAAGGCGGACACGACTGACGCGCAACTCTTTGATATCTTCTGCAAGATGCTCAAACCGCTCAACGATGGACACGTCAACCTGAAGGCCCGCGGCACAAAGAAAAAAAGCTTCAATGCAGAGACCGAGGCTCGTTTCTACCAGGAGTTCTCCAGCAACAAGAAACTGAAACAGTACGCCCTGGCGGTATCTGAAACTCTAGACAAAGCTGGCTTCGGTCCGCCCCAGAAGCGAGCTGGCATTCTCGTTTACCGCACCTCCCCCAAGTATGGCTACCTGCAGGTCCTGGAAGTGGAAGGGCCCTCGACCAAGAAGCTTAACACGGCACTGGACGAGATCATCACCGCCTTCCAGGGAAAGAAAGGGATCATTGTCGATATCCGTGATAACCCCGGGGGGACCGACAAGTGCGTCTACACGATCGTTAGCCGCTTTGCGGACAAGAAACGCGTGGGCCACCACCGGACCACACGCCGCGGCCCTGGCCCCGACGATTTCAGTGAAAAGAAAACGGTTTACCTGGAACCTCACCCCAGCCTAACCTACACCGGTCCCATGATCTGCCTGACCAACGATGCCTCCTTCAGTGGGGCAGACGTCTTCGCCATGCTCATGACGCAATTGCCCTACGTCACGCTGGTCGGCGAACCGAGCAACGGGATTTTCTCTAACATGCTGGAAAAGAAATTAAGCAACGGCTGGAAATACAGTCTCTCTTACCAGCGGTACTATTCGGCCGACATGATCTGCTACGAGAGCAAGGGCATTCCCGTCGACATCACCGTCAAGAACCTCTGGGCGGATGTGCAGAAGAACGTCGACCGCGTGCTGCTGACCGGACTTGAAAAACTGCAAGCCACCCAACCTTGATCCGATCTAGATATCAAGACGATAGTGCGCTATTTTCTCGGGATCTCCCTCGACTCCCAGGCCAGGCCTCTCAGGCACGCGAATACGTCCCTGCTCGATCACCAACGGTTCCACCGTGATGTCATTTTCCAGACCGTAATAGGTACTGTCATTGGCCAGCGAGTAGGCAGGACAAGCTGCCGCGATATGAACCATCGAGGCTGTCTTCGGACCCAGGTCATGCCCACAGTGCATGATGACCGGAACGCCAGCCGCTTCCCCCAGGTGACCGATCTTGACGCAGGGAAGCAGCCCCCCCGCCGCATAGGTATCGGGGAGCAAGAACTCGGCCGCACCTGCCTGAAGAATCTCCCAAACGCTGGCAGGGTCCTGCACACTTTCATTCAAAGCGATGGGGGTACTGGTCTGCTCCCGTAACCAGGCTGCATCTGACAAGGGATCTGCCGGAATGGGTTGTTCAAGGTATTCCAATTCATAGGGCTCCAACTGCTGCGCTAACTTCGCCGCTTCCTGTGGCGTGTAGGCCCGGTTCGGATCGATCCGCAGCTTCAGTTTCATTCCCACGGCATCCCGCACGCCCCGGACCATCTCAAGGTCTTCGTTCATGTCAGACCCGGCCTTGGTTTTTAGCGTGGAAAATCCCTGCTCCACGTAAAGGCTGGCAATTTCCCCGGCTCGTTCATAAGACTGGATCCCCATGCAGGCAGCCAGTTCCACCTCGGGCCGAATGATCCCACCCAGCAGGCTCGCCACGGGTACACCGGCAGCCTTGCCGCAGAGGTCCCACATTGCCATCTCCAGCCCGGACTTAAGCCGTGACTCAAACGGACACTCGGCGTGATACTTCTCGAGATCCCATGGATCGTGGCCCGCCAACAACTCGTTCGCCGCGCGGCGCCCCTTCACGAATTCCTCCGCAGGGATGAAGTTACAGTTGTATTCCCCCCAGCCAACCAACCCTTCTTCGGTATCCAGACGTACGATAGCGCTCTGTGTTACCGAGCTGGTGCGAATATGAGAGCGATAGGGGGCAATGGGTGGAATCTGCGGTATCTCGACCACGGTAATTTCCACGTTCCGAATCTTCATAGGTCTCTTCTTCCCTTCCTGTTGGGCGTCCCAAAATCTCGGGAAAACAACGATAAATCGATTTATTTTCCCTATCTCAATGATTTTCCGACTTTTCCGTGCGGGGTTTTACCTCCGGTTGGAGAGTTACTCCTTAGGTGGGAGTCACAACAGACTCCGTGGATCGTCACATGAGCTAAATCCCTGGCGATTCGAGACACGTTGTCACGCTCACCTGGAGATTGACTGTAACAAACCCCGTCCGTTTTCGCTAAGTGGATTATTAACTAACCCTCACTTACTTTCACCCCTATCCCCAAGGAGAAGACCATGAAAACGCCCCTTAAAGTTACTGTAACCGCGACCCTAGCGATGGCCCTGGTATATCCCCTGAACATGGCCCTGGCGCAAGGATTTTCCTTCAATGCAGCTGCCCTCAAGTCGACTCGCTCGACGGCCAGTAAAACTCGCAATGCGAAAGTGCCTGCCCGTCCGGCGCCTTCCAAGTCCAGAGTTCCTGCCAAGACGTTCACCAAGCCGAGCAAGACGTTCACGAAACCAACCAAACCGATCTCCAAACCGGCCCCGGTGCGAAATACCAAGTCACCTTCCCGGTCGTATAAGCCCATCAAATTTCCCATCAAAGCGATCCCGCCCGAGAAGAAATCCCGGGTTACCCTCCCGGCACCTAAGCGGCCTGTGACCGATGCCATAGGGAATAACCGGCGGCCCGATCCGAGGGTCCCGATCATTGATCCTCGCCTGGTGGAAAGCCTGGAACGCATTCGGCGGACACGCACTCCCATCCTGGATCCCGAGGCGGTCCGCAGCATCACGGAATTTGCTCGCGAACGGAATGCTCGGGCCGAGGAAGAAGCATTGGAAGTCGCCCCCGATGTAGACCGCGACCTCGAACCTGGCGAGGAAAACCTCGTACCACCCGCCGCAGGTGGCCCGGATCATCCTGCCTGTCGTCACGGTTGCCACGGTCACTGCAACCATCTCAGGCCTTCCTTTGGCCTGGATTTCCCACGCTGGGGATTCGCCTACGGCCCCAACGGAATCTATATCCGTGGAGGTGGCCGCAGGTACATCGACCGCCCCGGTAACGTGGTGATCGTGGACGGTGGCAATACCGTCGTGGAAGATTCGGGAGTCGAGATTCGCGAAGTAAACGATCTTCCCGAGGTCTATGTAGCAACCACGATCGCCCTTTCCAGCAAGCTCCCTCTTGGTAACGAGATCGGGCAGGTCATCCTGGACATCCAGGGAATCTCGCTCCCCACCGAGTTGCGAGCATGGACGAACGAATCGGCTACCTGCACGCTGCCCATGATGGGACTGGATCAGCCCAAGGAGGCCCGTTTGATCATGATCACCGCCCAGGGGGAGGTCGCTCATTCGATCAGCGTCCTCTTGATGCCTGCCAAGGCACCTGCAGAAAACCCACTGGACTAACCGTCACAACAACTTACCAGCGGTAACGCGACCGGCTTGGGGAGCTCGCTCTCCTGGCCGGTTTTTTGTTGCGCGATGGGCTATGAGCCTGGAGGAGGTGAGGTCTTGCAGTACTGTTCGTATTCCGCCAGCGTTTGATCGTCTGCCGGGTAGGTCCCCAGCAGCGGGGAGCCACTGGCAATCTTTGCCAGGATAAAATCTTCCCGGTGTTCCTGCCGGGCGGCCTCCAGCGCGACCTCGTCGGCCATGTCCCGGGGAACCACGATTACACCCTCGGCGTCACCGACCATGATATCGCCCGGATAGACGGCGACTCCACCACACCCGACAGGTAATTGGATGTCAGCCGGATGATGTACCGTCTTGTTCGTGGCAGCATGAGCCGATCTCGCATAGGAGGCAATCTCCATGGCAGCGATGGCTGGTGAATCACGGAAACAACCGTCGGTCACAATTCCTACTGCACCACGTGCCACCATGCGTGTCGCCAGGATATTGCCCATCGTGCCGGCATTTTCATTGCCGCGGGCATCGATCACCAGGACATCTCCCGGGCCTACCTGTTCAATCGCCAGCCGCTGAGGATCCTTGCTGTTATCAAAGACCAGGTTGTGATCCTTGTCTGCCCTGGCCGGAATATATCGCAGCGTGAAGGCCTGGCCGACCATTCGCAATCGAGGCGCCAAGGGTACGGCCCCCGTGACAAACTGGTTCCAGAGACCTCGCTTGGCCAACACGGTGGCAATCGTAGCCGTGCTGGCTGAGTCGAACAAGGAATAGGTCTGCTCACCGATTGTGCATGGCTCATTCATCAAACAACACTTTCTTAAAAGACGCCCCCGGGGGGCAGATTACTTCTTTGCTTTGGCGATCGACGAATGGAACCCCGTCACTTTCAGCCCAATGCGATAAAGACCGCCACCCGCTGTGATATAGAGCGTCTGCTGCCCTTTCCCCTTGCCAAAACAACAATTGGTAGGCAACTCGGGCGTCTGAATATAACCCAGCTCTTTCCCTTCCGGGCTGTAGATGCGAATACCGAACCGTTCCTCGGAACGGACGGCCGCAAAGATATGCCCCTGCTGATCCACGGTCATACCATCGATACCCAGTTGATCCCCGAAATCAACCAGCACTTTCTTGTTCCCCAGGGTGCCATCCTTTTTAACTCGAAAAGCATTCAAGGTCATGCGACCGCGTTTGGCATCCGTATCCGTTTCAGCCTGGGCCGTCCCGTTGTCGGTTTCTGCCACGTAGAGACGTCGAGCACCGGGTGCCAGGATCACCCCGTTGGGTTTATCAACGTTGGTCACAAGTCGATGCAGCGAGCCGTCCGGATCGTAGCGATAGACGCTCATGTGATCCAGTTCCAGCTTCTCCGGACCCACGTATTTTGGGTCACTAAAAAAGATCCTGCCGCTGGGATCGATAACGATATCGTTAGGTGAGTTAAAACGTTTCCCCTCGAACTTGCCGACGACTACCTTCACCTTTCCGTCGGAGGTAATTTCAACCAGGGCACGTGCACCACCGAGTGGCGATGCACAGCACGCAAAAAGGCGTCCCTCGCGACTAAACATCAACCCGTTAGACATCTTGCTATCCGGACAATGAATCACGGTCTTGCCCGAGGCGGGATCGAATTTCATGACACGAGCCGGACGGGCGTCAAAGGGTTGTGCAAAGTCGCTGAAATACATCGTGCCATCAGCGGCGGCGGCCACGCCCTCAGTAAAACCACCTTCTTCCCAAAGCGTCTCCAGCTTGGCGTCGGCTGGGATGATAGAAGGATCTCCTTTTACTTGCAGGGGCTCTGCCTGCAACCCGTTCGACAAGCAGATACTGGCAAGAACACAACTGATCAAGACATGCAGGCGACTCATTCATTTCCTCCTGGTCACGAGGACCATTGAATCATGGCTTAGAATTACGGCTTGGATTTCTGTTTTAAATACTGGTCAAAGAAGCGAACGACGCGGCTCGACAACTGTTCACGGGTATCCTGCGTAGCACCACCGAAACCATGCCCACCGTTACGAACACGGTACAGCTCCGTGGACACCCCGCTCTTCTTGAGCGACGCGTGTAACAGTTCACTCTGGTTAAAGGGAACCAGTTGATCATTATCCCCGTGCATATGCAGGAAGGGCGGATCATCAGAAGTGGCATAGGTTACAGGATTGGCTGCCGCCACCTTCTCCTTGTTGTCCTGGATAGCGCCACCGATAAAACGAGACTCGGGCGAATTCGCATCATCATGATCGAGACGTCCCGGAAAATCATTCATACGCAGGAAATCACTGGGGCCAAACCAGTTGCAGACCGCCTGAACGCGAGCCGAGACCTGCAAGTGGTCACGATGAACATCCCAGGTCTTCACATCACCACTGGTCCCCAGCAGCGCCACCAGGTGCCCACCGGCCGAGGAGCCCCAGGCACCAATACGATTCGGATCAATGCCATACCTGATAGCATGCGCACGCAGGAACCGTATCGCTCCCTTGCAGTCTGCGATTGCCGCAGGAAAAATTGCCTCGCCACTTAAACGATAACTTACGCTGGCTGCCGCGTACCCCTTGGACAGTAGCGGTGCGAGCCGGCCAGCTGCATTATCCTTGCTACCGCTTTTCCAGCCGCCGCCATGAATCCATACGACCATGGGTAATGGCTTACCTGTTTTCTTCGGCAGGTAAAGATCCAGTACCAGCTTGCGCTTTCCAAGCGTGGCGTAAACCACGTCGCGTTGCAGCGTGATACCTTCAGGCAGACTGGCTGGCCTGCGTTCGCGATTATTCCCCGGTTTCCGACGGGCGCGAAAATCATCGTCTTCCTTGCGGGAGATACGCCCATCCTTATTGGCATCAATCCGATCAAATAATTGCTTACCCAACTGCCGGGGAAATTCCGCGGGCGACAGGAAGCCGTCTGCGTTCTTGTCCCACTGTTTAAAGGGGTCACGCTGCTGACGTTCCTGCCCCTCGACAGGCAGCGCGAGCAGCATTAACAGCACCAGTAATAACGATCGGACGGTAGTCAACATCAAGCAATTCCCTCTCTCACATGGTCGGTTGCAACCAGCTGTCATTGTAGCGAATCCAGTCACTGAAACCACTAACGCGGCTACTCGGCATCACGTCCAAAATAGAGTTCCAAGCGTGATTTCGATTGTGCAGGAGTCGCCAAACTCACGCCCCAGGTACAGAGGCCTGAAACGACAAAACCATAAACAAACGGATGCAGTGGGAAGACATCAGCAAACGGCAACCACTGGTTGCAGATGGCAAACGTCGTCGCTCCTCCCACCAGTCCCATGATCACCCCGGGCCCCGTGGCCCGTTTCCAATAGAGGGCTGCCAGGCTAGGCCAGAACAGAGCCGCTCCTCCACCCCCGGTATAGAAGATAATCAGCGGCTGAATAAACGTCGGTTCCTGTAATGCCCAGACGAAGATCAGCAGGCCGATCCCGGCTGTCACCGAATAACTCAATCGCTTGGTCATGCGTTCGGACAACTGGGGACAAAATCCTTTCTGGACCAGGTCACGCACCACCGAAGCACTGATCACCAGCAAGGCCGAATCGACGGTCGACATCACGGCCGCAAAGGGGGCGGCGATCAGGATTCCGGCCAGCCAGGCCGGGGCCACCTTCTTGGCCAACGCCGGTACCGCCTGATCCGCCTGGTGGGGTTCCAGCCCCAGGTCAATGCTGTGCGCGCAGTTCATCGTGATCAGGCTACTGAAATACATCAGCAGCAAGTAGGGAGCAAGGACCATGATCGCTCGCCTCAAGGCCTTGGTATCTTTAAAGGAAAGCATCCGTGGAACGGTCGTGGGCATCATCATGGCGGCAAGTGAACGCAACATGAAAAATGAGATCCCCATGCTAAACGGTAGCCACATGTCCAGCCCCTGCTCACGATTGGCTGCCGTAATGTCCGCAGACTCCGCATCGCCTGCAGCGATCTTCTGGATATTCTTCGGTACCTTGCGAGGGCCAGGACCATACAGGTAGTCATCTCGCTGCTGAGGCAGATCATGCAGTTCAGCAACCGGGTCCTGCCGATCTCGCTGGCCCATCGTAGCCGCCGCCAAGCCCCCGGGAACCGCCCGGATTGCAAACGGCACCAGTAACACGATACCGACAATCATCACGATCCCCTGCATCGTATCGGTCCAGGCCACGGCGCGAAAACCACCATAGGTCGTGTAGGC
>MPLU02327133.1_pt1 | contig 15673 bp, 9 predicted proteins | sample 1617381 | NCBI WGS metagenome assembly MPLU02 (sample SAMN05944801, study PRJNA350692) | marine metagenome | biome: marine; feature: ODZ; material: water; isolation source: 90 m water sample filtered on 0.2 um supor filter | place: Pacific Ocean | collected 2012-04-08 | depth 90m m
CACGGTATTTTCGCTAGTAGCGGCGCAAGTAGTGATGGTGCCGCATATTTCGGTGGCGGCGAAACGACGGCGGGTAGAGTCAACGCGGTTGACAAGTTTGCGTTCTCCGATGATTCCCGCACAACGTTGGTTGCTACTCTATCGGTGGCGCGGGATTATCTGGCGGGTGCCGCGAACTCTGGTGTAGCGGGATATTTCGCTGGTGGTTATAGTAGTTTAGGTAATCACGATACGGTTGACAAGATCGCTTTCAGTGATGATTCACGAAGCACACTAGGTACGGGTTTGTCGGCAAGTCGTCGTGCCTTGGCGGGTGCCGCCAATTCGGGGACAGCGGCCTATTTCGCTGGAGGTTACGAGTAATGGGTAGCGTAACAACGGTTAACAAGTTTGCTTTTAGTGATGATTCCCGCACCACGTTAAGTGCGGGAATGTCGGCGGCAATAGCGTGGTCTTCCGGTGGTGCCGCGAACTCTGGGGTAGCGGCCTATTTCGCTGGCGGTTACGCTGGGGGGTATTTAACCACGATTGACAAGTTCGCGTTCTCTGATGATTCCCGTAGCACACTGGCTTCTGGTCTATCGGTGGGGCGAACTGTTCTGGCGGGTGCCGCGAATTCGGGGTCATTCACATATTTCGCTGGCGGTACAACTGGTTCAAGAGTAGATACGGTTGACAAGATCGCTTTCAGTGATGACAGCCGTAGCACGTTGAGTACGGGTCTAGCGGTGGCAACAGAGTCTCTGGCGGGTGCCGCCAATTCGGGGACAGCGGCCTATTTCGCTGGTGGCTACGCGATGCCTGTACCAGCTATGGTGGACACGGTTTACAAGTTTGCTTTCAGTGATGACAGCCGCACGACGTTGACGACTGGTTTGGCGCAGGTCCTAGAACAAATGGCGGGTGCCGCCAACTCAGGGATACTGTAATGAATATCGCCGACGCAATCACCGAAGTTCAACAACCACGGTCACGTTTTCAACTAATACATTTCGTTATCGGTCAGCATGACACCCCAGAAATGCGGTTCTACCAGTTGGTTTTAGAACTACAAGACATGGGTAACAAAATGTCCCTCGCTGAACTCGGCGTTCGTAAGGCTGAAATAGAGATCGCTCGCCTGTTGGAAACAGGTGACGAGTTGGATGCGATAGAAGCCGAAGAAAAGCAGATTGGTCTTGAACAGACTCGCATTGTGATGCAGGGTGCTGAACGTGAAATAGCGGTTCTCACCGAACTGTTCAACGAGTCTCAGAAATACACCCGTGACGAGATTGAACGTGCACAGCCCGAATACTGGCAACAGCGTTTAACCCGTCAAACAAACCTTCAGATCATGTCAGGAAATGTCGGTTGGGCGCAACTTGATTCCATGCGACAAATCGGTCTTTTGGATGAGATGGTCGAGGAGAGGGAACAAGCGATAGCCGCTCAAACACAAAAGGAGTTAAATTCGTGATTTATTTGAAATGGAAACTTTCAGAGGGAACATGGGGTACTGGTCCTGAAGGAACTATCTATGACAGAGGTAGTAAAGCGATGGTTGGTTGGGCTATTGATGATGACGGTTATCGCATAGGTTATTTGACTGATTCTGTTGATTTAACAGGTTTAGAAACTTGGGATGTTACAGAAGTAACCGAATCGGAAGCTTTGGCTTTTTGTCAAAACATTTGGTCTGATGCAACAGTTGGTGAAGATGGTTTTATTACTTCAGAGCCTCCTTCAGAAGGTGAAGAAGCAGAGTAAACGATGGCTATTGATTATCGTCAAGCCAGTACAGACTACAGGTTACCTTCTTACAACTATGACGGTAATGTTGCTGGGGTTGCGTACAGAAACGGATGGGATTAATGCCTGTATATCCAGCACCCGGACAAGATTATAGCTCAACCGAATTAGAGTATTCTGGTGGGTCTTCTGCGTATACAGGATCAACTTACAAATACAGCGAACCCGGATTAAATTACAATCATGTAACAACCGAGTACGCCGATCAAACATTTAATATTGGGTATCGGAAAGCTGATGTAAGTTACCGAAGCGCCGATTGGCGTTACGACGGTGCGGCTTCTTATGAAACGCACACAATAACTGCTTCAATATCTGCTTCTGGTTCTTCAAGTATCACATTGCAGATGACGAACTTTATTGGTGGTAGTGCCACTGGTTCAAGTTCTACTTCAACGGGTGTTCAATCAACACAATTTATTAATTCTTCGCTTTCAGCTACTGGTTCTACATTAACTGCAATCATCGAAGAAGCTTTGTTGAGTGCAGGCATATCAGGATCTGCAACAATATCAGCGACAATAGTTCATGAACATCTTCTTACTAGCGAGTCACTTTCAGCTACCGGATCTACGCTAACAGCTATTATCGAGGAGGCTTTGATAGCCGCTTCGCTTACAGGATCGGCAACAATTAGTTGCACTATTGACGCTAACAGACCAAATCCTCATGTAACTTTGGCAGTTTCTTTGCCAAGCGATGTTACTCTTGTATCATCTTTAGTAGATGACGTTTCGATTACAGTAGGTGTTTAATGGCAACATACGATAAAAATGACCAAGTGCGCGTAACTGCCACGTTTACAACTGGTGGGACTGCTGACGACCCAACAGATAATGAAGATGATGTGACTATCACTTGGAATAAACCTGATGGGACTAACACTTCTTATACAGGGTCAGGTGGTATGACACGATCCGGTGCGGGTGTGTATTATAAAGATTTCACATTAGATCAGATAGGTGTTCACACAATAAAGTTTGTTGGTAGTGAAGGTATCATTGCCGCCGGAACTGTTGCGGTAGAGGTAACGAAGTCAATCTTCGACCACGCATAAACTTATGACTGAAAACGCAAGCAAACTTGTAGGGGAGAAAAATCGTAAACTTTTCCTCGAAGCTTTAGAACAACAAGGAACCATTCAAGGTGCTTGCAAAATTGTTGGTGTCACACGATCCGCTTACGAAAAATGGAGACAAAGATTCCCAGATTTCGCCGCTAAGTCTGATGCTTTAAGAAATGAACTAGCAGTAGGCGAACCCAAAAAAGAATGGGATGGAAGTTTTGAAAGTTTCAGATCAGAATACTTTAAACACATGTCGCCTTGGTTTCATCTACGTGCTATAGACGCATACGAAAACACTCCTCCCGGAAACTTAACGCTTATTCTATGGCCTCCTGAACATGGTAAAACTACTTTAGCTGAAGACTATTTTTGTTTTAAACTGGCAACTAACCCTGAGTTCAGGATCACAGTTGGTTCAGAAGGACAGGATATGAGTCGTAAAATTCTTGGGCGTATCCGTACACGTATGGAACCACATGGTCCTTTCCCTAGTTATGTAGCTAAATTCGGTCCGTTTGTCCCACAAAATCAGAGTGGTCGTAAGACTGCACAAATGTGGGGGGCTGACTATTTTAATGTTTACAAAAAGCAAAGACATGATGAGCGTGACTATTCGATGGTCGCTTTGGGCTGGCGATCTAAAATTGCTGGTACTCGAACCGACCATTTGCATGTTGACGATATCCAGTCTCGTGTTTCGTTAAACCTCACAGAACAAATGTTCGAGGTGTTCCGACAGGACTGGTTAACCCGTCCGGGTGAGAATGGTCGTACAAGTATTAATGGTACTCGTGTCGGTGAAGATGATTTTTATGAACGTGTTATGAATGAGATAGATGAAGACATTCTTAAAGTTATTAAATTCCCTGCAATCATTACAAATGATGAGGGTGAACCTGAACCGTTATGGCCAGAAATGTTTTCAATGGAAAAACTGGATCGTATTCGCCGTAAGGTTGGTGAAGAAGCGTGGTCTAGGAACTACATGCAGGAACCTACCAGTTCTCTTTCTGCGACTTTCACGGATGATGCTATACAAAAATGTTTGAACCCTATGAGGTCAGTGTTACATGACCCGCCTAAAGATTGCAGTGTTTACATTGGCTTAGACCCTGCGTTGGGTTCCAATAATTGTGTAGTAGCGGCAACACCACATGAAGGTAAACTAAAGATTCTTTTCATTAGAGAAGATATTGGATTGACACGTAATGAACAGATACTACAAGTTGTTGAAGATGCGATACTTCGTTGCATGAAGAATGGTAGTACTGTTTCTGATGTTGTGATTGAAGCAATGGTGTTTCAAAAAGGTTTATCTCGTGATGAACGTCTTATTGAAATGACAGATAAATATGGGTTCAGAGTCAGAGAACATTTAACAGGTGTGAACAAATATGATGAAACTATAGGTGTCCCTTCAATGGCTTTATCATTCATGCGTGAAGAAATTGAGATACCTTATGCTGGTGATAACACTACAAGGCATCAAGCAGATCAGTTAATTAGACAGCTAAAATCATGGCGGCCATTAAAAAGGGGTACTAAACTACGGCAAGATCAAGTAATGGCGCTTTGGTTTATATGGATACTGTGGAGGCAAAGGAAACAAGCATTTGATGTTGACTCTTCACAATTCTCGTATAAAGCGCTACCTTGGAGTAAGTCTAAGACACCTGCGAGAGCCATATAATGTACACATTTGAAGAAATAGTTGGAATAATAAGACAGCGGCAAGAAGCGCAGTCGCCATTATTAGAGCGTATGCTCGATATTAAAGAGCGATACAACGGTGATTATGTTATACCGCTTCCTTCTATGGATGAAGAACCTATTCTTCCTCCGTTAACTCCTGCTTTGATTTCTGAGAACATTGATGCTGTAGCTCAACGAGCCGCATCTGTTATGCCGTTCATTGGATGCCCTGCTCTTGACCCTAGCAAAGAACGGGGTAGAAGATCGAGGCAATATGCTGATGTTCGTAAACGTGCGCTTGCCGCTACGTGGTATCAGAACCGTTTCAAAGTGAAGATGCGTAGAGCGTATCGGCATCTTGCCGGTTACGCTACGACAGCTTTGTGCATATACCCTGACTTCGAGTTAGGTATGCCAAAGATAGAGGTGCGTGATCCTTTGGGTGTTTACCCTGAGCCACAAGCCGCTGAGAATTATGATGTCCCTCGCAACTGTGGTTTTATTTACGGCAAGTCTGGTGATTGGCTACGCGCGAATTATCCTGCTTCCAGAACTGAAAACGGTGGGCCTGTAGCTTCAGACGAAAATGCTAGACAAGAACTATGGGATGTATGCGAATGGGTTGACGCTGAACATATCGTCATTGGAATAATGGGACCTCGTTATGCTTATCATAACCAATCCTATTCTTATCACAGTACACAATTAGAATTGTCAAGGGCTATTAACAGAGCAGGTATGCCATGTGTAATAACCCCTGGACGTATCACTTTAGATAAGATAGCTTCGTCAGTTTCAAATGTTGTCGGTATGACAGACTTAATGGCAAAGCTTATGGCTTTAGAAATAATCGCACAGGAGAAAGCAATTTTCCCTGATAGGTACATCATTGGCCGTTCAGGTCAAGTACCTATGATCGTAGGAGGTGAATGGAAAGATGGGCGCGAAGGTGAAGTCAACGTACTGCTCGACGCAGAACAAATCGGAGAGCTTCGCTCCTCACCCGATCCCGCGACCAATATCGCCATTGATAGACTTGAACGTAATGCAAGGATCTCTACTGGCACGGTTCCCCAGATCGGTGGAGAAAGTTACGGTGCTTTACGGACTGGTAGGGGCATTGACGCTCTCATGGGCGCTTCTCTTGATCCACGCGTGCAGGAGCTTCAAGAGACAATGGAAGCACATCTTCCCTATTTGAATGAATGCATCTTTGCTTGTTACAGAGGCTACTTCGATCAACAAAAGTTTGTTACATTCACAGGCTACTCAGGTGACTTCGGTCACGTAGAGTTCACACCTGAAGAACATTTCGAGTCTTTCGATAATGTTGTTTCTCATTCAATACCCGGAGCGGATGTTCAGGGTACAACAATCCAGTTGGGTCAGTTGCTACAGATGAAAGGTATTAGTCTTAATACTTTTCGTGTGAAGCATCCGTTCGTTGACGATCCTGAAGCTGAAGGCAGAAGGGTTGATGAGGAGCAATTAGAAGAAGCGGTAATGGCAGGTATACAACAACAAGCCGCTCAAGGAACTATGCCTATTGTTTATGTAGCGAAAATCGAAAAGTTCAGAAAGGATGGACATGACATTTTTGAGTCTATCCGTAGGGCTGATGAAGAGCTACGCAAAGAACAAGCAGAGGAAATTCCTGAACCTGCCGAGGGTCAGATGATGGCTCCTGAAGCGGCACCGGGATTAGCTGGTGGCCCTGAGATGATGGCTGGCGCTCCTCCTCCTGAGCAGGCTCCTCCGGGAATAGCTGAGATGAGAGCCGCATTGTTGGCAGGTCAAAATGCCTAGAAGTAAGAAAACTCAAGGAGCTAAAGCTCCGGGTTTGGAAGCTGGTGCTTCGTATGGTGAGAAGTCTGAGAATCTTCAGGCTCAAAATCCTAATGAGGGTGGTATCGCTCTTCCTAATATGGAAACTAAGTATGATACTACACGTACTCCTGATGGTCAGGTAGCGTCGGCTCGACCTCAAGGTGTTGTTGATGCGCCTTTGGATTTGGCACAACAGTGGATACCTAATGTCACTCCTTTAACAGCGGCGGATGATCGTCCTGATCTTGGGTTGACTGCTGGTATTCAACCTCAGCCTATGCCGGGCGCACAGTTGGGTACTTACTCTTCTGAAAGAAGTAACAGATTGATTAAGAGACTTGCTATGACTACAGGCAATCCTAACTTGACTGCTCTTGTAGAATCGTTTGAGTCTCGTGGTTGAAAAACAATTAGTTCCATATAGTAGAACTCGCGTATCACCATTTTTTAGTGGCTCAAATAATTTTGAGTTAGAAGACTCTGATGTTCCAGAGAATTATAATCATGCTCCTTCTTATGAAGATATACGTCTTAATAGCAGGTTTGAACTTATATCAAACAATGGAGGGTTCGGACTGTTCGGTGGGGATCTTGACGAATTAACGAACCTTGTGATGTCTGATATAGACGATGATGAAATGTTAGATACTTATTTAACTGCTCTTAATGCGGAATCTATTTCTGATGGTAAGTCAATGCTGGAAGGTATGCCTGATGTTCTTCAAGAACAAGAGTTTGCTAATTTGCCTCCAGCCGCTCAGAAAAGATTACGTGATATGGGGTATAGAACACCCGGAGAGAAAGGTCCCGGTTTTGCTTGGGGTCTTGGTGGTATTCCTTATGTTGGTGATTTTGTTAAAGGTGTTACAAAACTTTCGTTTAAAGGTTTAGGCATTGGCGCAAAAATAGTTCAGATTGACAAAGCATGGGAACTTCTTATGATGTCGGGGCGTTTCGCTCAACGTACAGGAAGATCGCTTGCTTACACAGATGCTAAAGAAGGATCTTTTTTTGGTGACATTGGTTCTTTAATGGATGGTTGGCGCATGACTGAACATGCGGAAACTTCTTTTGATGAGAACTCTCATGCTCAAGTAATGAAAATGGGATTCAATGACTCTCAAGTAGAGATGCTTAAAATGTATGCAGGTTTTGGGCAGAACGGTGTGTGGGATCTTATTGTCCGTCGAACAGGTTTAGAAGACGATCAAGCTATCCGTCAACAATTTGAAAAAGAAATGGACTGGATTAATTCTGAACGAGCGCATGAAGCTATAAATGTTTTTGATGAAGGTCGCGTGGACACAATGGAGTATTCACGCAAATTTTACAACAAAAACAATGCTTTTTTACCCGATGCTGAACGTGGAACTATGTATGGAACAGTTGTAGGTTTCGCTGGTTCAATGACTACTGAAATTCTTTTAGACCCTACTACTTGGGCTGGTGGGATTTGGATGAAAGCTATTAAGTTGACACGCCCTGCTCAACAAGCAATGGTTCGTCCGGGTATGATTCGACGAACTGGCATGAAAATGAAAGCTCGTATTCAAGGTAAGGATCTTAAGAAAGGCCCTTGGCAAGCAAGAGAATCTACGTGGAACAATATTGATTTTTGGAATGATTTAACTAATGCGATGCGAGCTAACAATAAGTATTCGTTACGTGGAACTTCAGGTGCGGATGAGATGGCTGGCTGGTTTGATAAAGCCAGAGCAGAGAATTTCTTTGGTGGTATTAAACCTATTCTTCTTTGGCGGGGTAGACAGTTAATCAAATTCCAAGACGAGCTTGCGGATTCGTTTAAAAGTTTAGACGAGTTGGATGATTTAACTAGCCAAATTTTTAGAGAAGCCGCTGAAGCTGGCACTAAAATGACAGTAAACGATGCTCGTCTTATAGCAGAAAACAGATTAACAAAAGCTAACCCTGATTGGGTTCATCCTGAAACTTATTTGCTTAAAAAATACAAAGGTTTAATACCTGTTTATGAAAGGATGCGCGCATGGCATATGCAAAAGCGTTCTTTGCAATACAGCACACCTAAAGGAGATGTGTTCGGGTTCTTTACTAAAGAAGGTTTAAGAGCAGGAGCAGAAACAACGCAAGAAGCTATGGAATATATGTACACTTCTGCGTTTACTAAAGCTAACAACAAAGGACTTTCAAACCCTGAAGGTATATGGGAATTTATGCACAGCGAAGCTGGCACTGCGGCTTTATCAACAGGCTTTGGTGGCAGAGGAGCGGCTAATGCCGTGTTGCTCCCAACTGGTGTGGTCGGTAGATCATTAGGTTTAGCGCGCAAACATATAGATAAAGTTGTAGATTTTGGTGCTAGAGATTTTCAAACTACTGGTCTAGCTAAAAACATGTCTCGTATCGGGATGCAGTATTTAGCCCAACAAGGAAGATGGGTTGCTAGAGAGTTGTCTGATCGGATGAATTTGCCTATTGGTGACCCTAATCGTATTGTGATTAAAGATCTTAAAACGCCTTTAGATGCTAGGTCGATTGGTCTTATTCTCCAAACAAGTGCAGAAGGCGCGACTGACGCTAATCTTTTAACAGGCATGGGTATCACTGACCCTGCTCAAGTAAATGAACTTATTACAACTGCGGCTACTCTTAAAAAAGAATTTGTTGAGTACGCATCTAAACAATCAATGTTTGACGAGTTGTTTAATTTTTATGGGGATCAAGGGATCAACATTGCTGATAAACAAACATTAAAAAATATTAAAACAGGTGAACGTCCAGAAGTGTTTAGCGGTTGGTTCCGTGTTTACAACAACTACCTTGAACACGCTAGACACAGGCCCGGAAGTAGAAACTATGAACTGGTCAATAGTCTTAAAGAAGGTGCGTTAGGAACAGGGGATCATGTTAAAGCAATCGCAGTACAGCTTATGTACCATCCTGCGAAATTAGCTAAGAAACTTACAACTCATGTTCCTTTGAATAATGTTATTGATGTCTTAGATGATAAGACTGCTTTGAAAGAATTTGATGCTCTTGTAGAGATGGGGATTCTTGCTGACATGCCTCGTGAAGTTATCGAACATTTTAAACACACGTTCATTAACGGAACTGAGGCTCAAAGATGGAATGTTCAAGTCGAGTTCTTTATGGATTTCTTAGCGAGGTCAGGTGCCATATTACATGGAGGGCCAAAAGTTGATTCGTTCATGCGACGGTTCATTAGCAAAGCGGATCATGTGTATGACATTCGTAGACAAGATAATTTTGATTTCTTCGGCGGGTTTGAAGTTAAACGAGCGGTAGTTCCGGGGCCTGCTCAATCAGCGCAGTTATCGAAGATGAATATTATTCCTGATTTTCGTGAGCTAGCAGGTGTGGCAAGGTATATGGGGTTTATTCGACATATGGGTTGGGCTATGGGGTTGCCAACTATTGATAAATTGTTTAGTAAGGTTTGGCGACCATCTGTTTTGTTACGGTTTGGTTACGTTCCAAGGAACGGTGGCGATGAGCTTTTGCAATTCGTTTTACGTGAAGGTATCACACCTACGATACGAGGTCGGCTTGCTCGAATAGTTAGTGGGCGAACAGTGATGTTCGATCAGTATGGAACTAAGATTCCTGTTTATAAAGGTCGAGCAGTCCGTGATGTATTTGATCCTGTAACGAAAAAACTCATTCGTAAAGGCGAGTACGAAGATTTGCTTGTTGGTTCTGATCTTAAACAAATAGCAAATCTGAATCTTAAATCTATGGGCGAAGTCCACCACAACAAACTGATGGGATTGCTTACAGCACCTTTCCGGTTTGCATCTGAGATAAGTGGTGTAGGCGATATGGCTGTGACACGTAAAACTTTGAAGCGTTTAACTGATGATCCAACTATGAGAAGAAATTTTCAATTCTCTGATTGGGAAAAGCAACGCAAAATGTTTGAAGACAATAGAAAAATTATACGTTCTGAAATGTCATCAACTATAAGAGGTAAAGTTTTTTATCGTAACTGGGTGTTAGGTCAGTGGGCGGCGGCAAGATCAAGTGAAGTAATGCACAAGTTTGCTAATGCGGCAGGGTTACCTAGCAAAGCGGCTACTGCTCAATGGTTCGGTAAGAAGTTAACTGACGAAACAGAATTTGAAGCACACATGGATGCAATGGATATTCTATTATCGCATCCAAGTGTACGAGATTCTTTTATGCGCGACTTGTTTAATACTTACGATCCGTATTTGAACCCTCAACATTCATTAGATCAAGCTATGAAAGCTGGTGGGTTCGGTAAAGCTATACAAGCTAGGCATCGCATACCTTTAAATTATGCGGCATCAGAATTTAAATGGGTTGGGAAAGGTTCAAAAGACCCAGATTATTGGAATGGTGTTAATTCGCAACTTGTTGAAATGAGTCAAAGCCCAACGCATGTTGCTATGGCTAGAGAGTTATCTCAATATGTTAGTGTTCAAGCTGAGAAAACAAATCGAATCATTTTAGACGAATTAGGTATTGTTTTTGATGCTGACGATCCGATAGGTGCAAGTCGTCAAGTAGCACAAATCGTTGAAAGGTTGACAGTTCAACAGAGAAGATCGTTAAAACAACTTTATAATTCTACAGGTAATATTAATTTAACAGCAGATGATTTTGATGGGCCGACACATTTTCATTCAGAGTTTAATAATTGGGCTAATAACACAGGGCAAGACAATAATCTTGTGGAAATTTTTGTAGAGCTATTAACAGATCCTAAAGCGCCTAGCAATACTGATGTTAATTTTTGGACATCTATAATTAATCAAGATTGGATGGTAGCTAAATTAGGGAGTGGATCAGGTAGCACAGCGATGTCTCGTTTGATGGCTATGAGTTTAATAGCACCAGATTCTAGGAGGTTAAGTTCTAGTCTTGATGAGGTTTTAGCTTTAGCGCATGATGCTAATACAACATATATGCGTAGCCCTCAAGGTCAACAGTTGGCTCACTCGATGGTGTCTTACGAGTTGGGTGGTCATGGTATAGCAGGACAAACAGGCATGGCTCCTCCGCAAAGAGGAGCGGTTCGTGTTTGGACTCCTAAACTTTCTGAACCAGCAGTGCGTGTATTAGCTGATTATCTTATAAGAGCAGGGCAAGATCCTGATTCGGTTATACATATACAAAATGTTATTTACCGTAAACTTATGCGTCGTTTACCACAAACTCTTCCTGATAGAGAAAAGATTGCTGATAGAGTATTAACTTTGATACACCCTTCGGCTACTCCTTATCAGGATAGAACGATTGGTTCTTTTGAAGATATGATTGGTTTCAGCCAAGCCGCTGAACAAACACACATACCTTTATTGACAGGATCGGCTGACCCTCATGTGGCTCATTCAATAGGTGAAGCTTTAGATGAAGCATTACGTGAAATAGCAGAGATGCCTTCTGGTATAGGTGTAGGGGCTGATTGGATCGGACCTAAATTAGAAGTAAGAGATCTTAGTTCAGATGCTTTCTTTGCTAAACCGGGTCTTACTGAAGCTCGGTTGACTAATCAGTATGGTGCAACGCCTCGTGTGAATCAGAATGGAACGGTTGTTTCAGAAGTAGCTGGTATAGAACCAAATGGTTCACGAATTTTTTACACTGTTGGAGATGACGGAAAAATAATCTCTCCTGAAGATGTCGGTGGTTTTGAAAACCAATCAGTGTTCGCTGTAGCACAAGACGTTCTTGCTCAACCCGGAGGTGTGGTACAGATACAAGATTCTATTCCTCAAGTTATTTTAAAGAGAACGTATAAGCGTAAAAACCCTAAGTCTGGGAGAGTGGAGTATTACACTTCGCAAGCTAATTACACAAATAAAGATTTTAACCCTGACGACTGGGAAGTAATTGACGAATTTCACACAGTACTAAATGATACTGATGCGATGATTGAAGACATGGCTCGTGTTCAATTAGATGGATTGAAACATTTAACATTGTCTCAAGCTTCTGAAACTGCTATGCATGAAATAATATTTGAACTTCTTGATGACGAAGTTGTTGCTTCTCGTTTAATGGCTAATGGAACTGGTGCAGATTTACCTAAGTCAATGTATGCAGAATTTGGAGTAGTAGCAACTAAGTTAGAAGGTCAAGCGAAGTTTGATTACCTTTGGAACAAAGTTCTTACCTCATGGTTTGATGGTGTTATTCATCCTGCTATGGAAGCTATGGTACGTGAACCAATGTTCACTCATTACTTTGCTGAAGCGTGGCGGTTGTATGACAAAACTGAAGCCACATACATGATTAACGCCGCGAAAGAATCTCCTATTTTGAACAAGCTTGGATTGTTCTCTACTGTAGATGAGGCAGATATTATTCCTCAGTTGGAAGATTTCATTAAGCATGTATGGTCTAACCAAGCGTTAGATCCTAATGATGCATTGTCAAAAGTTGCTTATGCTATGTCTCAAGGTGACTATGACACGGTTGGAAAACTTGTATCAAGAGAATCTGATCTTGATTTTATGAAAGTTCTTATAAAAGATAGTGATAATAGAGCAGGAGCTATTAGAGAATTAACTAAATACTCTAACCGCAGATTTAACGCTCATCAGAATCGTGTTAATCATGCTATGGAAAAAGCAGGTTCAGTTACAGCTTCATTCATTGACGATCATCGTATACGGTCACAGTTCCAAGAAATGGTAGGGTCACTGATCCCATTCTGGTTCGCTGAGGATTTGTATTTAAGACGTTGGGTGAGAGGCTTGACACAGAATCCTTTGATGTTACGTAACCTTCAGTTAACTATTCGTGGTGGTGAAAAAGCAGGAATGGTTAGAGAAGATCAGAATGGTAGAAGATATTTAGTAATCCCTGCTACATTACCGTCAAGTCAAGTATTGATGGACGCTATTCATGAGATACCAGTTATAGGTGGCTACCTTGCAGGTGTAGCAAGTATTCCTACAACAGAACAGATGTTCAGACTTGACAGACTTATGCCCGGATATGACATGGAAACTGTTGGTAGACCACAAGTCGGACCGTTTATTTCTTACCCATTGACAAGATTAGCTGTGTCTGATCCTACAATTTTTGAGGATATAAGTCCTTTCATGCAGGAACGGTTTGCTTATGTGGCAGATGGTAGAGATGCTGAAGATGCAGGTAATTCAAAACTGCATGATTTCTTGGATGCTTTTTTTCCTTATCCAATATCTCAGGGATTAATTATGACAGGTGAGCATTGGAATAGAGGGGAACAGTTTGCTTCTGCACAATTACAAGCAGTTAAACTTCGTCAAGCAACAGGGCGTATGCCTACACAAGATCAGATATCCAGAAAAGAAGACCCTGATTTGTTTAACGAAGAGTTCATGGAGCAGTTAGACCATGAAGCACAACAAATTATGGGCATGAATTTCACAACATGGTTCTTAGGTACAGGTAAAGGAACGCCTACAGATTTACGTTTTGGTGACGCATGGGATTGGAACTCTGAGTTGCATTGGTACATTCAACAAGGATGGACACATGATGAAGCTTTACTCATGTTCTATGACAACCATAAATATGACGAAGATTTTGATAAAGATTCTTGGGAAACTCAAACAAAAATGTCTTTGTTCCAAACTTCAACAACTAAAAAAGTTGGTGTTGGGTACATGCAACAAAGCGAAAATGTTGACTTGTGGTTAAATGACAACAGTGAATGGGCTATGAGCAACCCTCATGCTACGAGTTTCTTAGTTCCTTATGAGACTGGTTTGGAATACAACGAGGATATGGCTTGGGGTTGGAAGCAACGTCAGATAGCTAAGGGTTTAAGAGAGCTTAAAAGCAGAGATGAATATGTAAAAGATTTCTATTTTAATGGTGCGGCTTCAGAATATTATGATCGTAAGCAACGCAATTCTTATGCTGTTGCAGTTTTACAATCACAGAATCAGATGGAAGCGGCTAATGAACTTACTGAAAGGTTCAAGATTTGGGATAAAGGTTTTATGGACAGGCATCCTGTGTTCTTTGTTGAAACTCAGAAGGGGCGTTCAGCTATACGGCGTGAAGCTACCTTTGAAGAGTTCAGAAACATTATAAGATACCCTGAACTTGTCCCTGATACACCTCATAAGAATGAGATTTTAGATGTAATGAAAGACGTAGTTAGATTAAACTATGAATTGGAACTTATTAAATTAAGACCAAATGTTGAAGACTATAGGAGTTTTGTGAAAGCATTCTTTTTAAGACGAATTGAGGAAAAAGTGGCTGGCAAACCATATCTACAACCTTTGTTAAATAACCTTGTTATTCCTTATTTGAATCAGGAATGGGTTGGTCAGTTTAGAGCAGGGCTTGTAAGGATTTCACCGAAGATTATACCTGATCGTGAGTGGACAGGAGTTACGTTGTAATGGCAGACGAAGAATTTAAATTAACACCTGACGAAATAACTCGTGCAGAACAGCAAAGGGAAAGAGAAAATCGACCTGCTGAATTTGTTTGGAATGAAGAAACACAACAATTTGAAAGTACTTTCCCTGCTCAAAATGTAAATCCAGAAGTACAAGAACGTATTGACGCAGATGCTAAAACTCGTGCTGAAGCAGATAGAGTTTTTAATCCTGAAATACCAAGTGACGATGAACTTGACGCAATGATGCGTGAGACTGGTGATATAGAAGCTATGTCTAAAAAAATTATGGCAGAGCTTGAAGGCCCAGATAAAAATTGGGATAGGTTCATGGCATTTTTATCTGACAATTCTACTATTATGTTAGGTGGAACAAGCGGTACTACAAGTCTTGAAAGTGTTTGGGAAAACATGATGGGTGCTGATGGCGCTCAAAGAATTGATTTAGGCACTGACGTAGGTTTCAATCAGATGTCGAACATTATGTCTCAAAGTATAATTTTTGAATCTGTTTTCGGGTACACACCTGAAGATTTTGAAAAAGAATATGGTCAACATGCGCAACGTGTAAAGCAAGAAATGATTAATGATTATGTTAGTAATCTTCGTCATAACAGCAGGTTTGTTGTAACTACTGGGTTAGCTTCACAGATATTAGGTGGTGCTACTGATGTAGAATTAACTGGCATTGTTGAAGAAATGGAAGCTGATCCGACACAATTCCAAAACTTTATGCAAGTAACTTTTGATGGTACCCCACAAGGGGTTATTGAAACTTTGGATGATTTAGTTTCTGGTTTGTCGCTTAATCCGCAAGAAATAGTAGCTCGATTGCATAAGTTGTCTAGTCAAGAGTTAAGTCTTGTACAGTCAAGATTGCAGGAGCTTGGATATTTTGACACTAAAGACGGGGCGCGTTTAATGCC
>MPLU02335828.1_pt1 | contig 15647 bp, 5 predicted proteins | sample 1617381 | NCBI WGS metagenome assembly MPLU02 (sample SAMN05944801, study PRJNA350692) | marine metagenome | biome: marine; feature: ODZ; material: water; isolation source: 90 m water sample filtered on 0.2 um supor filter | place: Pacific Ocean | collected 2012-04-08 | depth 90m m
CCTTCGCCGACCGGCAGGGTGCCGACACGTTCGCATCGATACGGTGGCGCATCGCTGAGATAGATGCCGACTACGATCTTGCCGCACGGCCTGCCCGGCTGCCGCTCTTCGAGTGGCGTACCGCCTGGGATTCGGGCGAGTTGGTAGAGTTCGCACCGCACGTCCACATTCCGGCGTCCGCGATGGAGCCGGGCAAAACCTACCGCGTGCGGGCACGCTTCAGGGACAACACCGGCCGCACCAGTCATTGGTCAACCCCTGTGGAGTTCACCGCCTCCGCCCCGTCGATTCAGCCGCTCAGGGACGCCCTACGAATCACGGAAATCATGTATCACCCGGCTGGAAACCCTGATGCTGAGTTCATCGAATTGCAGAACATCGGCTGGAGCAGCCTGAACTTGACCGCCCTGCGCTTGGCCGGTGGGATCACTTACGATTTCGCAACAGCCGATATCGGCCAACTGGAAGCCGGACAGCGGCTGGTCATCGCGAAGAACCCGGAACTGATCCAGGCGATACCGGGAGGGAGTCAGGCAACCGTGGTTGGCCCGTGGAACGGCAAGCTGTCCAACAACGGCGAAGCCATCCGGCTGGAAACGGCATGGGGCGAAACGGTTTTCTCCGTCGCCTACAAGGGAAGCTGGCACCACCGAACCGATGGCCAAGGGCTGTCGCTTGTTCTGGGCAATCCCCACAGCGCCACGGCTGCATGGTCAATAAAATCCGGCTGGATACCCAGCCTGTTTGCCGGCGGCTCCCCAGGAAGGGGGGATAACGAGCTGGCCACAATTGAACCTCCCCTCTGGATCAACGAAATGATGAGCAGCAACGACGGCTGGATCGAGCTCTTCAACCCGGCTGGCCAAGATGTGAACATCGGCGGCTGGTTCCTGAGCGACACGGCGACGCGCTTGCCCAAGTTCCGTCTGCCAGCCGGCCTGATCGTCCCGCCCGCCGGTTTTCTTCTCCTCGAGGCAAAGGGGCTTTACGGACGGGCCGACGCTTCCGATCGCTTCGAAATCCCGCCATCAGGCGGCTCACTGTTTCTCTCGCAGATCGACACCGGCTATTTGACCGGCTTGGGCGCGATGGCCAGTTTTGGCCCCTTCGAGGGCACTGCATCCCGGGGTCTGAAGCAATCTGAAGAGAACAACGGCATCATGGTGTCCCTCTCGATCCCCACACCAGGTAAGCCCAACACTTCGCAAACCGACAGCGACTCGGACGGACTGCCGGACGATTGGGAACTGGCGTACGGCCTCAAACCGGAATCCAGCGACGACGCCAGTGACGACCCCGACGGAGACGGGCTCACCAACCTTCAGGAATACATCTGCGGCACGGATCCCCAGAAACTGGCCAGCCGACTGGAGCTGGCGGTCGTTCGCGACAACATCCAACTGGAGCTGATCTTTCAGTCTCAAAGCAATCGAACCTACGTCATCGAGTCGCGTGAACACCTCGGACTCGGTGGATGGAACACAGTGCACACACTTGCCCCGGAAGCAAAAGGCGGCGAAGTGGTGGTGCGAGAACTCATCGAAAAGACCCAACCAGAACGCTACTTTCGGCTGTTGGTGATGCCGTAGACCGGGACAGTTGTTTTATGCTATCCACCCACCCTGCATCCCGACCTTGTTTTGCCGCGCTGGCGGTCCTGCTCACCTCGATTGGGCAAGCGCGTGTGAATGGCGAGATCGTCGTTGAGGGAATCTCGGACAAACAGGTCGCAAACGGCCCGGTCCGCATTCGCATCAACAAGACCGGTAGTGCCCTGGCAGAACATCGCCTCAACGGTCAGCGCATCCCTGCCGGAATCTGGCTGGACGTAAGGCAAGCCGGCTACCACGAGCTGCGCTCGGTTGAGCAACCGCCCCGCCCGAATGGAGACCAAGCCCACTTAGTTCGTTTCGTAATCCAGTCCGCGCGCGGCCAAGCAGAGTGGGCGCTGCCTCCGTGGACCCCGCTGCCCCCAATTGCCTCCGGTCAGGCACTCGACGCGAAAGAAAAAGGCGCCGTCCGGCTGGAGCTATTCATGCCGACCCGATTCCCGGCCGGGCTGCCGGTGCCTTTGGTTGCGACAGTGATCGATTCGCAAAACCGGCGCGTGAACTTCAACGGTCAACTCAATGGAGAGACCAGCTTCGCGATGAAGCGAGGCGTTGGCTCCGGGTTGCTGTCATCGGGCCAGTCGAGAAAACATCTCTTCAAGGCCGGGCCGCTGTCCGCAGACAAAACGGTCGCCATCGACAATGCCGAGTGGCAGGCCATGCAAGGCGCCATCACGCAAACAGCGACGTGGAAGAAGGACGCCAGAATCCATGTGACCTCCAATCTGACCATTGCAGAAGGAGCCACCCTCCTTATCCGGAGCGGTTGCGTCGTCAAGCTGGCGCCAAAGATCGAAGTGACCGTGCTCGGCAGACTCATCGTCGAGGGGACACACGAGGCGCCGGTCGTTTTCTGCCCAGAGACGCCGGTCGCTCCCTGGGGAGGCATCACACTGAGGGGTGCCGCAGCGTCAACGAAGGCGAGCTGGATGTTTGTCACAGGCAGCGGAGGCAACCCGTGGTGGTTCGTAGCCAACAACATCACCGGCACCCACCGAAACGAGCAGGCAGCATTTTTCCTCGGCGAGGGGACCAAGGGGACGTTCTCGGACTGCTTTTTCATCGACAACGCCGGGCAGGCGTTCCACGGGGAGGCCTCCCAACTCACGCTGGACCGGTGCGTGGTGCAACGATGCCAAACCGTCGGCCAATTCAACGGCGGTAACGTGACAATCCGTGACAGTGCGTTGATTGATTTCCCGAGCGACAGCGACACCTTCGAGGACGGAGACAACGACGCGCTCTATTTCACCCTCGGCGAACACGAGATCACCGACACTCTCATCGGTTGGTGCAAGGATGACGGCATCGACGCCGGCGGGGATTCACCGGGCACCGTAACCGTTTCGGATTGCTGGATTGAGAGCTGCTTTCATGAGGGGCTCGCGTTGTCCGGCGCCGACAAGATCGTGCGCGTGCTCGACTCGGTCATCATCAACTGCGGGCAGGGTGTAGAGGTCGGGTACCTATCGCCGAATGTCACGCTGGAGCGCTGCCTCCTCACCGGCAACGGGGTCGGGGCCCGATTCGGAGACAATTACGGCGGAGGTCACCTCGGTTTTCTGGCCATGAGCGGCACCTTTTCCCTTTTCAACCAGCGCGATGTCTGGGGCATGAGCCGGGATTTGTGGGCGGAGAAAATTTCGCGGATGAAAATCGAAGGTAATTACCTTTCCCTCCCTCACGATTCGTTTTCCGATAATCAGGCTTGGGAGCCCGCCGAGCATTCCGGATTGCTCTCTCCCTTTTTGTCGCGATCCCCGTTTGTGCCCGGCATTGGTTTCCAGGGATGGGATCGGTTTGTCGCCCCGAGCCGGATCACCATTGGTCTGAGCCGGCCAGCGGTCGAGCTGGTGCAGATTCATTTCAAGGTTCGTGCGGTGGATCAAAAGGGGAACGGCGGCAACGTGATTGCGGATGGAAAACTTGAGTTTCAGGCCGGGGAAACGGCGAAGGAGATCTCGCTGCAAATCCCCGGCATCACCGAGACCGATTCCTTCAGGGTTGAATTATCGGAGGCGGTAAACGCCGAGTTGACCGGATCAACATTCGCGCTGTGTCAGTCTCGATACACCGCCACGCCGCAAATCTGGATCAGCTCAAAATCAGCTGAATGGAAGTGGCTCAAGGGGATGAAGGAGGCATCAGAGCCAAGGCATGCATGGCGAAAACGAGGCTTCAGCGATACAGCTTGGACGACCAGCGGCGCGCCATTCGGATACGGCCAGGAGGGTGTGCAGACCGTGCTCGACGACATGCGAAACAATTACAGCACTGTCTATCTCCGGCATGAGTTTGAGCTTGGCTCACTGGACTATAAGGGCTTGTTGCGATTCAGCGCAACGTACGACGACGGCTTCGCCATTTGGATCAACGGACACGAACTGGCCCGCGTCGGCCTGCCTGCCGGAGAGCTGCCGTTCAACGGAAGAGCCAGCGAATCGGACTTCGCACCAAGACTGTGGAGTGCCGTTGTCCCCGCGGCCACCGTACCGACGCTTATGCCCGGAAAAAACATTGTAGCCGTCCACCTGTTCAACACGCGACCGGACAGCACAGATCTCTTTTTCAACCTATCACTGACCTTTGCACAATCGCCCGATGCCGACCAAGACGGCCTCCCCGACGAGTGGGAGCAGCGCATGATCCGGGCCAAGCCAGACGATGCCGTATCGAGGATCGATGATGTCCGGCCAGACGATGACTTCGACGGAGACGGCTTGGCCAACTGCTGGGAACTCGCAGCGGGAACGGATCCAGTCAACCCCTTCTGCGCGATTCGACTGAAGGCGGTGCGCGGCCGCGACGGAGTAACCCAACTCCAGTGGCAGGCCAAGCCCCACCGCGTGTATCAACTTCAGGTCAAACGCCGCATCACGGCCGACTTGCCTTGGGAAAGCTTACAGCAGTTCCTGCCGATTTTTGCTCCTGCCGGTGAACTCAGGGTGACTCCCATGGATCAATTTCAATCGCAGTCTGGGTTTTTTAGATTACGCCTTCGGGGGGATCAGTAGCGGCTCGGTATGGAAATTCATCATCAAACAAAACAGGGAACTGGTCTGGATGCTACGTTGCAGAACGATTGTACAAACATTCGATTGGCCAAGCGCGCCCTGTTGTTCGCCACCTGCTGGGTTGCAGTTTGGCCGGTGTTCGGCGGCGTGTTAATCAATGAAATCCATTATCACCCTGCCTCTGAGAATGTTCGCGAAGAGTTTGTGGAACTCCACAACACCGGCGAGAAGGCGATCAGCCTGGAAGGCTGGTCGCTGCGCAGCGGGGTGCGATTTGATTTCCCCAAGGCGACCGTGCCGGCACACGGCTATCTCGTCGTCGCGGCGGATGCCAGCGTGTTCGCGGCGAGGCATCCTGGAATCCATCCGATCGTTGCTGGATGGAACGGCGGGTTGAGCAACCGGGGAGAAACCATCCGGCTGGAGGATGCCGATGGCAAAACCATAGATTCCGTTTCCTATGCCGACGAGGGAGAGTGGGCGGTGCGGCAGCGGGGCCTGCCTCACTACCAGCACCAAGGCTGGGATTGGCTGGCGGAACACGACGGCGGCGGAAAGTCGCTTGAGCTCATCAACCCAACTCTCTCCAACCGGCACGGGCAAAACTGGGCCGCGAGCACCGTGGAGGCCGGTACGCCTGGAGCGGCCAATTCGGTTTTGAACCCTGATACTGCTCCGATGATTCTCGAGGTCCATCACTCGCCGATCGTGCCAAGCTCCACGAGCCGGGTGCAAATCACCACGCGTCTGCGCGACGAACAGAAAACCGGATTGACTGCCGAGCTTTTTCACCGGCCGGACTCGGCGGAGGTATTTCGGTCAGCTCTCCTGCTCGATGACGGCACGCACGGAGACGGCCTACCCGGGGACGGTTTGTTTGGTCAATCCATCCCCGCTTATCCGGATGGCACAGTCGTTGAGTTTTATCTACGAGTGCGAGATGAACAAAACAACTCCAGAAGTTTCCCGGCAGTTTCTATACCGGATGAAGAGCCCCACGCCAATCTGCTTTATCAGGTGGACGACTCGGTGAAGGACAACTCCCTCCCTCTTTACCAAATCATCATGACACCGAGGGACCGGGACTACTTCCTCAAGATGGTGCGGAACTCGACAGGCCGTTTCAGCGACGCGCGGATGAATGCCACCTTCGTCTCACGGATGAGCGGGAGAGAGGAAATTCGCTACCTTGTCGATATACGGAATCGCGGCAACGGAAGTCGCTGGAAATCTCCAAACAACTACAGAGTCGACTTCCCCAGTGACACCCCCTGGCACGGCGTGGAGAAAATCAATCTCAACGCGCAGTACCCACACGTCCAGGTTCTCGGCAGCGCCTTGTGCCAACAGGCGGGGCTTCTGGTTGCACGCTCGCGCCTGGTCCACGTCCGCCTGAACGGCATCGACACCGCTGTCGCCGGACATCCGATGTACGGCGCATACGCACACAACGACGTGGTGGACGGCGACTTCGCGGATTACCACAACCTGGGTCCGGTGAACATTTACCGCACCATCCGAACCGGAACGATGGAGGCCGACTTCGCCTACCTGGGGGAGGAGTCCGAGCCGTACCGTCAGATTTATTTCAAAGAGACGAACGCCGCCGAGGAGGATTGGCGGGACTTGATACAGCTTTGCCACCTCCGGACAGAAAGCTTGGATGAAGCGTTTGCCGCAGCTGCCGAAGAGTCGCTCGATGTGGACAACTGGCTGCGCTTCTTTGCCATCAACACTTTCTTCGATAACCGCGAAACCGCTCTGAGCAACGGGATCGGCGACGACTTCATCCACTTCAAGGACTTAACCGGAAACGGGCATGTCCTGGTTCCATACGACCTTGACACCATACTCGGCCGGGGAGACACCCCCGGCAGCCCCACGGCCGGGCTTTTCGAGGCCGCCGAACCGTCAAAAGTCAGCGGGCACCTGACCCAGCCGGATCAGGTGGCCCGTGTCCTGAAACACCCAGAGTTCGTGCCTCGTTATTTCGCCGAGTTGCAGAGGCAGGCGGAGACCGTTTTTTCGAAAGACCAGTTTCCGGCCTTTGTAGAACAAGTGATGGGAAACCAAGCGGGCGAATCGGAAATCGAGCGGTTGAACAGTTTTGTCGACGCCCGGCGCGAGTTCATCTTGTCGGAAATCCCGCAGTCGCTGACTCTCTCGACCGATCTGCCGATCAAACAGGGGCATCGTATCTCGGAAACCGCCCTTGTCGTTCTCAAGGGCCGGGCGAACGCCATCACAACCCGCTCTGTCACGGTGAACGGCATCCCAGTGAACTGGTCAGCTTGGGAAGCAGCTTGGGAAGCCGATACCTTTGAGTTGGAGCCCGGTTTGAATCACCTCTCCGTGAGAGCCTTCGACACGAGTCACACTGAATTGGATCGCCTCGAGTTCACGGTCTGGCACGAGACCGGTTCATATCAGCCGCTCAACGCGGACATCACGACCGACACGGTGCTATCCGCCAGCGGTGGCCCGTGGTTTTTCCCAGACAAGACGGTTGTTCAAAAACAGGCCGTGCTCTCAATCGAGGCCGGTGCTATGGTCTATTTTGGCGAGGACGCCCAACTTGAGGTTCGAGGACGCCTAACGATCAGTGGCGAACCGGATCGGCGGGCTACGCTGACCACACCTCCCGGCACGAACCATCGCTGGCGCGGTATTCGGTGGATTGATTCCGCCCAACCCAACAGACTAACTCACGTGAACATTTCCTCGGTCGCGACCGACACACCCGCGGTACAGGCCAACAGCTCGCGGCTTGAACTGTCCGGTGTTGCCTTCCGCGATCTGCTTGGCACGGCGATCAAGTTTTCAGACTCCGCGCTAGTCGCCAGCGATTGTTCGTTCGAGGCATCCTCAACAGCTGCACTGCCGGTCGTGACCGGCAGCGGCTTCGCCGGCGACAGCTCTGTCGTCTTTCGCGGTAACCACTTCGCCCCAACCGATCGAGCGGCCCCGGTTTTTGCGTTCGACGGCCAAGGCCGGCTTGCCGCTTGGCTGGATCTTCGGGGCAACCGGTTTTCAGGAGGGGCCCGGGAGGCGGTCGATCTATCCGGCTGCAACAGTTACTTGTCGGAAAACCAATTCCACAATTTCCGCCACCCGGAATCAACAGCCAAGCAGACGGCAGCAGTTTCCATCAGTGGCACACCAAGCGGCGCTTCGACAAGCGCGGTGCTGGCCCGAAACCGGCTTGACCAAGTAGACATCGCGCTGCGTCTCGCGGGCCCCGTGTCACTGACGGCACACAACAACCGTTTCTCCGACTGCGCCGTCCGCGTTGCCGAGTTCATAGATTTTCCTGATCATAGAAAAAACGAGTGGACGAATAACCTGTTCGACCGTTGCGCCACGCTGTTCCTGCCGAACGCGACCGGCGACGTATTTCACTGCTTATTCACCCAAACTCCATTTCGTGTTGGCGAAGGGAACATCGAAGCCATTCCGGCTGCTGCAGCCGGGATGGGGTTATTCGGCGGCGACATCGGCCCCGGTGGCAGACGGCTCCTGCTCGACGGCGGGCAGGTCTCGCCCACGCCCAACAGGAAGGTAGTGTTCACTGTCTGGGGGCCGGGCCTCACGTATTATCGGTCCCGACTGGACGACGGAGTGCTTAGTGAGCCGAAACCGATCACCGAGCCTCTCATTCTTGCCATCACGGAGGAAGGGCGACACACGCTTGATGTTATTGGACAGGACGCGGCCGGAACTTGGATGCCGTCTCCGCACGTGACAACGTGGACCGTCTCCGACGATGCATCGCCGCTGCTGATTAGCGAAGTTATGGCGGTAGGCGATGACTGGGTCGAGATTCGAAACCGCAGCCGCTTCAGCGTGAACCTCTCGGGCATGAGCCTCACAGATGACCTGGACTCCCCGGCGAAGTTCGTGTTCCCCGACGACGTGGAACTCGCGGCCGGTGGGCGGCTGATTGTCGCTGCGGAGAACCGGGAGGATCCCGGTTGGAGCCTCGGTTTTGCGCTTGCCGATGGCGGCGAATCAGTCGCGCTGTTCGATCTGCCCGCCCGAGGAGGCCGACTGCTGGACATGGTGGTGTTCGGCCCTCAAACCTTCGGTCACTCCATCGCCCGGCTGCCGGGCCGATGGGGGCTGGCGGTTCCCTCGCCGGGACAACCCAACCGCCCCGCCCCGGTCGGAACCGCCTCAGAGCTCAGGATCAACGAGTGGCTGGCCAAGGGCTCTGGCCCCGACAACGACGATTTTGTGGAATTGTTCAACCCCTCCGCGCTCCCGGTGGCGTTGCGAGATTTGTCCCTCACAGACCGGCCCCTCCGACGCACGAGTCACCAACTGTTCTCTGCCCTCTCCTTCATCGGCGCCGGAGAAGCCGTCGCCTTCCGGGCCAGCAGCGGGTCGCAGCAGCTCGGTTTTCAACTGTCATCCGATCAGGGCCTGATCGCGTTGTTCGACGGGGACGGAACGGTGATCGATCAGGTCTGGTACGCTCCGCAATCACCGGGCGTGTCGATGGGACGCGTACCCAGCGGCGCCGACGGCATCGAGGCGTTGCTCCTCCCCAGCCCCGGTTCGCTCAACCCCGCCAAGCCGATCATCAACACGACACCAATCGAGTTGACACTCGTCGAGATGGCCAGCCAATGGAGATACCATCAGGACGCCACCGCGCCGCCACCGGACTGGCTAGCGCCGGGCTTTGACGATACCGCTTGGCCAAACGGCCAGGCGCTCCTTGGCAAGGAGTCCAGCCCGATGCCGGCCCCGCTAAACACAACGCTCACGCTTGGCCCAAGAACTTTTTATTTTCGCACCCGGTTTGAGTGGAACGGGGAAGCTCCGCCGACCCGGCTACAGCTTTGGGCAGTGGTCGATGACGGCGCGATTCTCTACATCAACGGTAGGGAGGCGTTACGGCTCGGCATGCCACCGGACGTCGCGCCTCACCACGAAATGCTAGCAGCCAGAAACATCATCGATGCCACGCTCAAGGGCCCATTCATGATCGATCCTGCACTGCTCCAAGAGGGCGAAAATATGCTCGCCGCCGAAGTGCACCAGGTCAGCGGAAACAGCAGCGACATCGTGTTCGGCCTGCGATTCGCTGCTAAAACCGCTCCAACCGGCGGGGCGCCGGGACTCGTGATCAATGAACTGCTGGCCGACAACCGATCCTTCGCAGGCGGCGGCGGTGGCTATCCCGACTGGGTGGAACTCCACAACCCGCATGCCAACCCCGTCAACCTGTCCGGCATGGGGCTTAGCGACACCCCCGACTCTCCCCATCGCTTCGTCTTCCCAGACGGCAGCGTCATCTCCGCCGGTGGCTACGCGATGCTCGAATGCAATCCAGACAAACCGGCCTCTCCCGCCAACACCGGCTTTGGCCTCAAGGCCTCCGGCGACGCGCTGTACCTGCACGATGCGCGAACGCGTGGCGGAGCACTGCTCGACGGCATTGAGTTCGGCTTCCAGTCCCCGGACCTGGCGCTTGGCCGCAACCCCCTGGCCAGCACGGTGTGGTGGCCAAGCCAGCCGACCCCGGGAGCCGCCAACAAGTCGCTCTCCACCGGCGATCCAGCTCGGCTCCGCATTAACGAATGGATGGCCGATCCGCAGAAAGGCGATGACTGGTTCGAGTTGTACAACCCAACGGGCCAGCCGTTGGCCCTAGGGGGATTCTTCCTCTCAGACGACCCGGCCAACCCAATGCTCCACCGACTGCCCACCCACTGCTTCATTGGTGGCGGTTTTTTTGCGTTCCAAAAAATCGTCGCCGACGCGCAGGCCAGACGCGGCGCCGATCATGTCTCGTTCAAGCTTCGCGCCAGCGGCGAAGGCATCGCACTACGTGACGCGGATGGCTGGCTGATCGACGAGGTGATATTCGCCAGCCAATCGGAGGCAGTCTCCGAGGGACGCTTCCCCGATGGGTCCGCGACAATTGCCCGTTTCCCGGGCATCGATACCCCCGGCGCCCCGAACCGGCTCGACTCAAACCTCAACGGCCTGCCGGACGATTGGGAGAGTGCCCACGGACTGCCCGCCGATGCCTCTCTGCACGATCCAGATGGCGACGGCCTGACCAACCTCGCGGAATATTTCGCCGGCACCGACCCGACGAATGCGGCCAGCCACCTCGCCCTGGGATCAATCACCGTCACCGGTAACACCACCCTCATCGAGTTCATGGCACACGCCGGAATCGCCTACCGGCTGCAGGCTCGCGACGACTTGGCCAAGGGCATGTGGAACACCATCGACCGGCTCGACCCGAGGCCAACCTCCGGGATCGTTAAGCTTCCCGAGTTCCTGTCTGGCCCTCGGCCGGCCCGCTACTACCGCATCGAGGTTCGCGAGCCTTAATCAGCGGTCGCGCAGTAGCCACATCTTCAGCGTACGGCTGACGAGGCCGGGCTTATCGTGATGCACGAAGTGGCCCGCGCCCGGAATTGTCACCAGCGTAAGGTCGCCATCGAGCCACTCCCACGTGCGGTTGAGCGCGTCGTGCAACAGCGCCTTGTCGTCAAGGCCGTGGATCAGCAACACCGGCATTTTCAGACGCACCGGCACCGATGAATCCTCCTTGTACGGTGGACGCGGGTAGTTACGCTTGTAGTAATTCAACATCGCCTCGAAGTCGGAACGCTTCATCGCGTCGATATATTTCGCCTGCTTGGCCTCGCCCTCGACCCAGCCGGCCAAGCGCTCGGGGCTCAGTTTTTTGTGGGCGTCCGGTTTCTGAAAGTTTCGGGCGTACTGACTGTTACGCTGCTGGTCAGGGTTGTTGGCCAGTTCGCGATTCAGGCCTTTAGGGTGCGGCAGGTTGAGCACGATCATGCGGTCTGTCATTTCCGGTTTCGTCATGGCAAACTGCCACGCCACCATGCCGCCCCAGTCGTGCCCGACAATCACCGCTTTTTTTTCGCCAACGTCACGAATCACAGCGGCAACATCGGAAACCAACCTCGGGATGGCGTAATTGTCGAGTCCCCTGGGTTTGTCGCTGCGGTTGTAGCCCCGCAGATCCATCGCTGCCACACGGTGGGTCGATTGCAACGCCTTGATTTGTTCGTTCCACGAATACCAAAAATCGGGAAAGCCGTGGATCATCACGATTAGCGGCCCGTCGTCACCGGCCGTGACGTAGTGAATCTTCACACCGTTATTGTCTGCGTAATGATGGGTGACTTTGGCATCTTCAGCGCTCGCGGAAAATACCGACCAACCCAGAAAGATCGCAGTCACTGCAATGGTTCTGATTGTATTAGATAACAGCATAAAATTGGGGTCTACCTGAGTAAATAAATCTAGGAATTATGGCTTCTTCTTGTTCAGCAGCCACTGGATGATGAGTTCCCGTGACTCGCCCGAGGGCCGAGTGACGTGCGAACCATCGACAACCTCCCACAGTTCCGTCGTGACACTGCCATTCTTGTTTTCAAAGCGCGTCACCGTTGTTTCCTTTCCGGGCACTTTCTTGGTCAAATCAATTTTATCATCCTTTGCATCCACTTCGCGGTCGCATTGGTTGAACTGTTTCCAATTATTGAAATTTTCCTCCGCACCCGGATAGGAGATTCTCGAGCTCCGTGTCGTGCCTCCGTTCCATTTGATCGTGCTGTCCTTGGTGCCGTGGATATGCAGCACGCTGACTGGTTTTTTCGGTTTGCTTGGCCAAGTTTTATAGCCGACCCCCGCAAAGGAAACGATCGCCGCGATCAAGTCAGAGTGATCGTGGGCCATACGATAACTCATAAATCCACCATTGGACAAACCCGTCACATAAATTCTGCTCCGGTCTATGCTGTATTTATTCACTGCCGATTCGATCAACTCCCGTAGATACTTCGAATCATCAACCTTTCCCCGCCAGTCACAACAGGCTTCTGTGGCATTCCAACTCCGGTCTACGGCATCAGGGGCGCTGTAGATAAAATCATGCTTTTCAGCGAGCTCCTCCAACGGGAAAAATCTCAATTGACCCCTGGAACTTGATCCGTAGCCATGAAGGCTGAGGATAAAAGGATACCTCTTTTTTGGGTCATAATCTTTCGGAACCTCAATTTTGTCGTCCCGATTTTTTTCTTCTCCCAATCTGGAAGAACGCGACTCGATATACCTGCGCAACGCTTCTCGCTCCTTCTCGCCAAGATCGCCATCCTTGTTCCTGTCAAACGCCTTCATGATGCGTGCACGCCGATCCTTGCTGGAGGAATCCCGTTCAAGGGCCTCCTTGGCCGCTTCCGCCTTGTCCGTTTTCTTCGATTCCTGAGCCTGAACTCCGCCAAGAATCCAAGCCATGACTGCCACTGCCACGACGCTTGTAATGATTTTATTTTTCATCGTGTACCTCATTATGAATGATTTTCAAATCACAATACGATGGATAGGAACTTAAAGTTACGCTCCCGTTGATCGCTGTAGTACATAATGAAAAGTGAGCCAAACTTGCAAAACAACTCCAGTCGGCGAGGATTGCCGCCAGATGAACTGCTGCCGCACAACACGATTGCAACTTGGCCAAGCGATCGCACTGACCTGCGGCGTGCTGCTCGCAGGCTGCAGCGGCGAGCCAGGCAACCGCAGCTTAAAGAGTGACATTTTTTCAAAGGTACGCGTCATTGGCAGTCGCGGCAACGCGCCGGGCCTCTTCGTCAAGCCGCGCTCAGTGGTGGTCGACCGGAATGACAATGTTTACGTGTGCGACATGACCGGCCGCGTGCAGAAGTTCAACCCGGAAGGCAACTATTTGCTGCAATGGCAGATGCCGGAGATCGAGCGCGGCCGCCCCAAGGGCATGGCACTCGATCACAAAGGGAACATCATCGTTGTCGAACCCCATTACTCGCGAATCAACCACTTCACCCCGGAGGGCCGGCTCGTATCGCAGTGGGGTCGGCATGGCCGAGAAAGGGGCGAATTGTCGTTCCCGCGCGCGATCGCGATCGCGTCGGACGGCTCGGCTTTCGTCAGTGAGTTTCAGATTGTCGAGCGACTGCAAAAGTTCGACTTGGCGCGCCGGTCGGTGCAGATCGAGATTCGCGGCGCAGGCCACGGGCCAAGACAGTTCAACCGCGCCGAGGGGCTATCGCTCGACGACGCTGGCAACCTGTACGTCGCCGACTCGTGCAACCACCGAGTGCAAGTGTTTGACGGCGACGGGGCGTTCCTGCGTGAGCACGGCGGCCCCGGCGCGGCGCGCGGCGAGTTCAGCTACCCGTACGACGTGCGGGTGGACGAGCAGGGGCGGCAGTACGTCTGCGAGTTTGGCAATAGCCGCGTTACGGTGCTTGACGCAGACGATCAGGTGCTCGAGGTCATAGGAAGCGCGGGCAGTGCACCGGGCCTGTTCAACAACCCGTGGAGCCTCGCTCTCGATTCGCACGGCAATCTGTACGTCGCAGATTCACAGAATCATCGCGTACAAAAACTGATCCGCCGTGAACCAGCGTCGGAGTTTCAACTTTCAAGTTCTCTCCACTAAATGAACTTCCAATTCACCCATCCCCTTTGGTTGCTGGCACTGCCGGTTGCGTTGGGCTGGGTGACTTGGCTCGCTTGGAAGACCGACGTGCAAATCCAAGCTTGGCGCCGCTGGCTCGCGTACGGCCTTCGCATGCTGGTCGTGAGCGCCGTAGTGCTGGCCCTCGCCGGCCTGCAACAGAACAAGCCGCAGGAGGGGATGAACGTCTATTTCCTGATGGACCGCTCGCAGAGTGTTCCCGCTCAGGAGCAGCAGATCGCGCATGAGCTGCTGGCAGCAGCCGAGAAGCAGCAGTACGACATGTCTGGCCTAATGGTGTTCGGGGCGAACGCCGGCATCGAGACGACCCTCACGCCGGCGGCCTTGCAGACCAATATCATCCAGACGGTCGTCGGTGCGGACCGCACCGACATCGCCGGAGCGATTCGCCTCGGCACGGCAGCTTTTCCGGAGACCGGCCAAAAGCGGCTCGTGCTTTTCTCCGACGGCAACGAGAACATCGGCGACGCCGTGCAGGCAGTCATGGCGGCCAAGCCTCTTGACGTGACGGTGGACGTCGTGCCGCTGGGCACGCAAGACGGCGGCGACGTGTCGGTGCAGCGCCTGGCCGTGCCCGGCACGGTGAAGAAAGGCCAGCCGTTCGACGCCAGGATCTTTGCGCTGTCCGACCGCGAGCAACCGGCCAAAGTGCGGCTCTTCCGCAACGACCAGTTGCTCGGCGAACAGGCGGTGAGCCTGGCCAAGGGCAAGAACCTGTTCAGCTTCCCACAGTCGCTTGGCCAAGCGGGATTTTACTCGTACGAGGTGCAGATCGAAGCCGGAGGCGACCGCATCCCGCAAAATAATCGCGCCTCCGGCTTCGCCAACGTTCGCGGCGAGCCACGCGTGCTGATTGCCTCATCCGATCCCGACCGCGATACGCCGTTGGCTCGCGCCCTCCGCGGCTCAAAGCTCGAGGTGGAACTGGGCGGCCTCGACTCGCTGCCCGACTCGCTCGCCGGCCTGCAAGCGTTCGACTCTATTTTCCTGAGCAACATCAACGCCGGCGACCTGGGCCGCGACGCCATGCTACTGCTCGAAAGCGCGGTGCGTGACTTCGGTGTGGGGCTGGTCTGCGTCGGCGGCGACCAGGCGTTCGCAGCAGGCGGCTACCGCAACACGCCGCTCGAGCGCACGTTGCCGGTGAGCATGGAGTTGAGCAGCAAAAAAGTCCTGCCGCCGGGTGCGCTGGTGTTAGTGATGCACGGGATGGAATTTAACAATGGCAACCAGGTCGCTCGCCAGTGCGCCGTAGGCGTACTCGACGCGATGGGACCAAACGACGAACTGGGCGTCGTGCTGTGGGACGGACAGGATCGCTGGCTGTTCCCGCCAACAAAAGTCGGCAACAAGCAGAAGCTAGGGCAGCAACTCATGGGGATGAATCAGGGCGATCTGCCATCGTTTCAAAACGTTATGACGAAGGGCATAGAGGGGCTCAAGAAATCGACTGCAAGCATCAAGCACATGAACCTATACAGCGAGGAAGTCACTGAAGGACCAAGCGACGAA
>MPLU02065135.1_pt1 | contig 15482 bp, 13 predicted proteins | sample 1617381 | NCBI WGS metagenome assembly MPLU02 (sample SAMN05944801, study PRJNA350692) | marine metagenome | biome: marine; feature: ODZ; material: water; isolation source: 90 m water sample filtered on 0.2 um supor filter | place: Pacific Ocean | collected 2012-04-08 | depth 90m m
ATTTAGCTAGCTTTATAAGTAATTTCAGCTTGCTTGCCTTCCATTGCATAGCTCCCTTTGCATTCTGTGGGCCGATAAGTATTAGTCCTGCTTGATTTGTTTGCTAGAAATCTTTTCTACTGACTCAACTGCAAGCATTGAAATAAGTAAAGAAACTGTTTGGCTGCTTTTATGGATTTACTCGTGCTAGTCACTATCTCTCCATCGGTTGCATCTTTTATTAGATAGCCGGCTGCTGCAAGCATTCACGGTCAACTCCAAGTGGTTGAGGCTAGCGACTGAGACTTTTCAGGAGCGCTAGATCCCTCGCGTGCAAACCAGATGCCAAAGAAAAGGGGCGGCCCTCATTCCGCCCCGACGCTCTCGTCTTTGCTTCATAACGCTAGCATAGTTACGTTGAATTTATGGCTTTTGCCTAGGCGGTTGGTTTCCTGCTATTTCGCTTGTCGGTGGACGCACCACGTAGGCCTCCAATGCTGTTGTGATCAAAAGCCAGTGGCTGATAGCCCCCTGTCTCATTGTTAGTGGTTGTTTTGAGGCCTATTCAATACTGCGCTTGCTTTGATGTTTCGGCGAGAGCATTATCTTGACGGAGTAGGCGACTTCGTTCTGGATCAATGATTGTGCTCAAGATTTCCAATGCCCCAGAGTTGGTGGCTTCAAAGCTGGGTCGCTTCCTAGAACGTCTCACCCCTGATGATTTAGACGATTCAACTGTGGAAGATCAAGTCATCAACAAAATGATCGAAAACTTAGTTGCTGAAGGTCTACAGGGGGAAATAGCAGCTGTTAAGGGGCTTGATATTGAGGGAGAGGCGCTTGTCTTGCGTGAAGGCTTGAAGGTGCGCAAACAAACAATATTCTGAGGTTTCGTATATCGAAACTGTTGCCTCGCCATTGATCTCAAGCCGTCGCAACCCTCTTGTAAGGAGATTAAAATCTCTCTCAAGCAAGGAAGGGCGGCAAGAGCAGGCTTTGTTGCTGCTTGAGGGAACTCACCTGCTGCAGGAAGTTTTGAGAACTCCTCATCAGCCTAAAGAGATTGTTGCGACCAGCCTTTGGCTGGAGCGCCATGCCGATCTTTTGCAGGCTTTGTCGCCGCAAACCTCCATTCATAAGGTCACACAGACTGTTTTGGAGGCTTCGCTGACGACGGTTAATCCAGATGGTGTGGCTAGTCTCTTGCCTCTTGATGCTCTGCCGCAAACTGCTGATCGAGCGCAGTTTGTGCTTGCTTTGGATCGGTTGCAGGATCCTGGCAATCTTGGCACTTTGCTGCGAACAGCCTTGGCTGCAGAGGTTGAGGCAGTCTGGCTTGCATGCGGGGCTGATCCTCTCAGTCCAAAAGTTTTGAGGGCCTCGGCTGGGGCCATTCTTCATCTCCCTCATCGTCGTTTCGGCTCATCAGAGCAGGCTGCCGTTGAGCAGATGGCTGAGAAGCTTGAGTGTGCAGTTGATCGTGGGTTACAGGTTGTGGCCACTGTGGTGCCGGGTTCTTCTGCAGCCAATGCTGCTTTGCCCTACTGGGAGCTGGACTGGAGAGAGCCAACTGTGCTTGTGCTGGGTAATGAAGGATCAGGATTGCATCCGCGTTTGCAGGCTTGTTGCACGCATCGCGTTACCTTGCCGCATAGCGCTCTGGTGGAATCGCTCAACGTGGCAGCGGCAGCTAGCCCTTTATTGCTTGAGCGGCGACGAGCCACAATGAGCTCCTCCATGCAGTAGTTCGGGTGAGCGAAGCCAGTTTCGACTTCGATGTGATCGTGATCGGCGCTGGCTACGGCGGCTTCGATGCTGCCAAGCATGCTGCTGAACATGGCCTGAAGGTGGCGATCATTGAATCACGTGATATGGGCGGCACTTGTGTAAATCGCGGCTGTGTGCCCTCTAAGGCTTTGCTTGCAGCTAGTGGAAGGGTTCGTGAACTAGCGGATGCTGAGCATTTGTCTGGTTTCGGTATTCATGCGGCACCGGTTCGTTTTGAACGTCAGAAGATTGCTGACCATGCCAATCAGTTGGTGGCTGCGATTCGCAGCAGTCTTACCAAAACTCTTGAGCGTGCCAATGTCACGATCCTGCGTGGCCATGGACGGTTGGAGGGAGATCAGCAAGTTGGCTTGCGAGAGAGCAGTGGTGTGGATCGGGTGCTGACTGCCAAAGACGTGATCCTTGCAACAGGTTCCGATCCGTTCGTGCCGCCTGGGATCGAGACCGATGGCCGCACTGTTTTTACTAGCGATGAAGCGGTGAATTTGGAATGGCTGCCGCGTTGGATCGCAATTATTGGTAGTGGTTATATCGGCCTTGAATTTGCTGATGTTTATACGGCTCTTGGTTGCGAAGTCACGATGATTGAGGCTTTAGATCGGGTTATGCCGACCTTTGACCCTGATATCGCCAAGCTGGCGGCCAGAAATTTGATCGATGGGCGTGATATCGATGCTCGTGCCGGTGTGCTTGCTAGCAAGGTCACGCCTGGCTGTCCGGTACGGATTGAACTGGCCGAAATGAACAGCCGTGAGTTGATTGAAACCTTGGAGGTAGATGCGGTACTCGTTGCAACTGGACGGGTACCAAGTAGCAAGCTGCTCAATCTTGAGTCAGTTGGTGTGGAGACCAACCGCGGCTTTGTCCCAATAGACGAGAGCATGCGGGTGCTGGTGAGCGGAAAGCCACGGCCCCATCTTTGGGCGGTCGGGGATGTGACCGGCAAGCTGATGCTGGCCCATACCGCGGCAGCGCAAGGCACCGTTGCGGTCGACAACATCTTGGGGCACTCCCGCACGATTGATTACCGCAGCATTCCAGCTGCGACCTTCACCCATCCGGAGATCAGCTCGGTGGGCCTTAGCGAAGCAGAAGCGAAGGATCTCGCTGCTCAAGATGGCTTTGAGTTGGGCAGTGTGCGCAGCTACTTCAAGGCCAACTCCAAGGCCTTGGCAGAGCTGGAGAGTGATGGATTGATGAAGTTGTTGTTCCGCAAGGACAGCGGTGAAGTTTTAGGTGCTCATATCTATGGATTGCATGCCGCGGATTTAATTCAGGAGGTTGCCAATGCGGTTGCACGCCGTCAAAGCGTGGCTCAGCTGGCATACGAAGTGCATACCCATCCCACTCTCAGTGAGGTAGTTGAAGTGGCTTATAAGCAGGCGGCCCAACAGCTGTCCAGTGCTGTTGCTTAGTCTGCGAGCGCTGATTAAGTAGCTGTTCTTTAACGCAGGGTTTTTGTTTCTGCGCTTGATTGTTTAATCCACTCCCTCTTTTTGTTTCACTAACTCTCTATGGAGATTCGCCGCCGCCCGCCCAACCCAAGTGTCAAGGTCGCGCATTTGGAATATGCCATTCCTCATGCTGATGCTGAGCCCCGTCACATTCTTGAAAAGATTGTCTGGGAGAAGGACCGGGAAGTAGAGACGGCACGCCAGCGCGTATCTCTGGAAACTCTCAAATCTCAGATCGCTGAATTGCCTGCACCGCGAGATTTCCTTGCTGCTTTGCGCGATGCTTCGAGCTCTCCGGCGGTAATTGCTGAAGTAAAGAAGGCCAGCCCCAGCAAAGGTGTGATCCGCGCAGACTTTGACCCAGTTGCTATTGCCAGCGCTTACGCCAAAGGAGGCGCGAGTTGCTTATCTGTGCTCACGGACAAGACTTTTTTTCAGGGGGGGTTTGATGTGTTGGTTGAGGTGCGGCAGGCGGTTGAGCTGCCGCTGCTTTGTAAGGATTTCATTCTCACGCCATATCAGCTTTATCAGGCTCGTGCTGCTGGAGCGGATGCTGCTTTGTTGATTGTGGCGATCCTCACTGATCAGGATCTCTCCTATTTGGCAAAGGTGGCCGCCAGTCTGGGTCTCACCGTATTAGTGGAGGTGCACGATGCTGAAGAGCTAGATCGGGTGCTTAGCATTGGGGAGTTCCCTTTGATTGGAGTTAATAACCGCGATCTCACGACCTTTGAGACTGATTTGGGCACAACTGAAGTCCTTGCTAAACAATTTGCACAGCGGTTGCAGCATCAGGGTGCTTTGTTGGTGAGTGAATCGGGCCTTCTCAATAGAGCTGATTTGAGTCGGGTTGAACAGGCAGGTGCAAAAGCTGTGTTGGTCGGAGAAGCTCTGATGCGTCAGGCGGATGTATGCGTTGGTTTGCGGCAGCTGATGGGAGGCTGAGGAGATTTGGCTTTACAGGAAAAACCAGTCTCCCTAGAGATTGGCAGAACATTGTTTTTTACTCGAATCCATCAAGCAAAATTAAGTTGGAGACTTTGATTTCATGTTGATCAGCATTCTCACTGGTTTCGCTGCAGGAGCTCTTCATGTAGTGAGTGGTGCTGATCATCTAATCGCCATCGCACCCAGCTCACTGCGAAAGCCTTCTGTTGCTTTACGTGGTGGGCTTGCCTGGGGGCTTGGGCATTCCACAGGGGTTCTGGTTCTGGCAACAATTGCCATTGCCTTGAAGGATTTGGCCCATATCGAAAGGATGTCTTCTTGGGCGGAATTCAGTGTGGGAGTTGCTTTGCTGGTGGTTGGAGTGATGGCGATTCGCACCGCTTTTGGCCTGAATATCCACACCCATCACCACACCCATCACCACAGCAATGAACATGCTCATGAACATGAACATGTTCACCTGCATGTGCGCGGGCGACACAAGCATGGGCGACATGCTCATGCAGCGACCAGTCTTGGCTTGCTGCACGGATTAGCTGGAGCGAGCCACCTGCTTGCTGTGATCCCAGCCTTGGCTCTTCCTCCACTCGGGGCTGTGGTCTATATGGCTGCTTATCTTTTTGGCTCGTTAGCTGCGATGGTCGCAGTTGTTGGAGCTATATCTCTGGCTGCGTTGCGTATCGGGCGCCGCGCCTTGCCTTTACTTGTGGGTTCAACAGGTGGGCTATCGATCTTTATGGGCTTCTTGTGGTTGCAGAAAACATCTGCCCATGTTTTTTGAAGTTCAGTCTTGCGGCTTCCTACGCGCTGAGGAGATTACGCATTCAGCGATGCCGAGAAGTTGATTGCGAGGTACTAGCCCGAAGTGTCGACTGTCTGTGCTTGCAGGCTCGTTGTCACCTCGCAATTCAAGTCCGTTGCTGTTGAATGCGACCAGGCGTTTGATTATTAGCTTCGCTGGTTGCAATGGATGACGTGCAACTACAACACAGCCCGTTTTGAGCAGCTTGTTATCTGCGTGGATCGGCTGAAAGATCACCACGTCATTGGCTGCCAGGGTGGGGCGCATCGAGTCGCCGTCGACACGACAGCGGCGACGGCGACCTGAAAGCAGCAGGATCAGCGAACGCCAGTTCGCTGATGGAATGGGGCCTGTTGGCTTAACTGGCTGTAACCCAGGTGTCATTGCGACCCTTGGATTTCCAGAACATGTTGTGGATCGTTTCGACAGCCTTGAGCAGCTCATCTGCTTTGCTTTGATCGATATTGACCTTGCAAGCGCTGCAGAGCTTGGCTGCTTTCCAGAAGATGTCATGCAGATTCGGGAAAGTAGCCAGATGCTCTGGCTTGAAGTAATCCGTCCAGAGAATCAGTAGCTCGTTTTTGGTTTGCTGAGCTTGTTCTTCCTTGATTGCGACGTAGCGGGAGAAGGTGTTGTTATAAGTCGCCCAAGCTGTTGAATCGTTTCCTGAGGGGGGCTGCAGCTCGAGCAGCTTTTTGGTCATCGAAACTACGGCTTCAGCTGCGATTCGTGCTGAGGCGGGGTCGTAAACACCGCAAGGACCATCACAGTGGGCCTGGGCCGAGCGGGCCGGCAGGCTGCTGAGAAGTGTTGAAAGTGCCGAGCGCAACATCTGGCAGGTAAAGAAAGCCAGAAAGAGCCTACCCAGGCTGATTGCTAACTGGCTTTGATTTACCTGATTGTTCTTGCATTAGCTCATTTGATGCCAAGCAGCTCCACTTCGAAAATCAATGTGGCGTTGCCAGGGATGACACCACCGGCGCCGCGGCTGCCGTAGCCCAGCTCAGGGGGGATAACTAGTTTGCGCTTGCCGCCAACCTTCATGCCGGCGACACCTTCATCCCAGCCTTTGATCACACGCCCAGCCCCGAGGGGAAAGCTGAACGGCCCACGTTCATAACTGCTGTCGAATTCCTTACCGTTCTCAAGCGTGCCTCTGTAGTTAACGGAAACGGTTTGGCCTGCAGTGGCTTCTGGGCCATCGCCGATTTTGATATCAGTGATGCGCAGACCACTAGGTGTCAGTTGGGATGTTTCCGCTTCGAGTGGATCGCCAAGGGCTGATGCATTGGCTTGAGTTGCATCTGCTTGGGATGTGTTGCTAGCCATTGCGAAAAGTGTTGGGTTTGGATCGTCGGGGTCGAGTTCAAAAACTGCCTTGTTTACAGCTGTTGCCTCGATAGGGCGTAGGACAGTTTTGACAGCGTTGAAATTGCTGTCGGCGACCACAACAGAGGGGGACACGATTTGGCTGACAAAGGCCACAACCACGCACACCACAAAGACGGCTGCACTGATGAAGATGTCGCGCACTGAATCTCAAGCATGAATATGCAGGCATGATTCTGGCAGGAGTTTCAGCTTCCGTCTGGCTGTAGATCATTCCTGTCTCTTGATTTGGCTCAGCTGCTATTGCCGCTGGTTGATCTTGTTGCGTAATTCGTAAATTTCCTTTTGCTTAGCTAAGTCGATATCTAGGGAAATGTTGTCGCAGTTGACTTTGAGGTTGCGATTTATTTGTGTCTATAGCGCAGGTGTTTCGTTGTGTAGAGCGCCTTGAGCATGTCTTCCATCAGGGCAGAGGCTCTAATGGATCTAGGCGATCACTGCTCATCTATTTCTGGTTCAATAATCCAGATGATTGGTAGCCAAAGTTGCGGGTTCTAGGTCAAGTAGGAATAGCTGCTAAAAGGGATTAGCGGAATCCATCGCAGCTTTTGGATGTTTGTCGATGGCATCAGGATGACTTCGGTGTTTTGCAATGACCATGGGACGTGATCGATCCCTACTGCTTTTACAGGGGGCGATCGGTGGAGTGTTGGCAGGCGTTGGCCTTACTCAAGGGGGGCTTTTTTGGATGGCTCCTGCTTTGGCTTTGCTCTGGTCTGTAAGTCGTTCTCCAGGCGTGAGCTCTCTTTGGGGTGCTTTAGCGGTGCTACTTAGTCATCGCTGGTTGCTGGCGTTGCATCCACTTACTTGGATTGGGGTACCTGCAGTACTGAGTTTTCCTGTCGCTGCATCAATTTGGTTGTTTTGCGGTGCAGCAGCAGCGGTACTTGTAGGGCTTTGGGCTTGGTTAGGAACTTGGCTTGCACATACGGCAACGCGAGATGGAGGTTTTCGAGCCAAGGCGTTTCACCTCCTTCTAATGGCGTCGATTTGGGGCCTCGCCGAAGTGCTGCTGGCCCGCTCCCCTTTGTTCTGGATTGGTGTTGGCGGCAGTCTTCTGCCAGGTGATCGTGCGCTGGCTGGTTTAGCGCGTTGGTTTGGGGCTGGAGGTCTGGCCACAGTTCAGCTACTGATCGGTTGGTGGTTGTGGCAAACGGTGCTTGCTTGGCGTCGCGGCATCGGCGGATTTAAGTCTTTGCTGATAGGGCTGTTGTTGCTTGCTCTGGCCCATGGGCTTGGTTGGAGTTTGTTGAGTCCGGCAGGAGCCTCTCCATCCATTTCGGTGGCCCTCTGGCAGCCGGCTATCCCAACACGCAGCAAGTTTTCCGAGCAGCAGCAGCGTCGTTTGCCTGATGATCTTCAGCAGGCTCTCGATCGTGCTGATGATCTTGATGCTGCCTGGTTGGTGGCACCAGAAGGCCTCCTGCCCCCTGGTCAAGCTCTGCTCAGGCCTGCCCCGCTACCTTTGCTCACAGGTGGGTTTCGCTGGCTGCGGGGTCAGCAGCGCAGTGCTGTGTTGGTAGTAGAGCGAGGAGAAAGGGTTGCTTCAACCTTTATTGATAAGCACCGTTTAGTGCCTCTGGGGGAATGGTTGCCGGCGTTGCCGGGAGGTGCTTTTAGTGGCTTATCAGCCGTCGGTGGCCTTCAGTCCGGCGAGGCACCGCGTTTGTTGCAGTGGCCTGGCCCAGCGGCAGCCGTGGCCATTTGCTACGAGCTCAGTGATGGGACTGCTTTGGCAGAGGCTGTGGCAGAGGGTGCTCAATGGTTACTAGCAGTGGCCAATCTTGATCCTTATCCGCTAGCTCTGCAGAGGCAGTTCATTGCTTTGGCCCAGCTGCGCAGCATCGAAACAGCTCGGGATCTACTCAGCGTGGCGAATACTGGACCCTCCGCTCTGGTTTTAGCCACAGGCCAGCAGCAGCCTCTACTGGCTCCTTTTAAGTCAGGGATTGGTTTGGCGAAATTGCATCTCCATAAAGGCATCACCGTTTACAGCCGCTGGCGTGAGGCACCATTAATTGGCTTGATGCTTTTTGGCGCGGCAGGGCTTAGCTGGTCGCGTTTTCGCTCTTAACTCAGAGTTTTAGATAGAGGCGGTTTGCTGAATCAGGCCACCGCCGAGCACAGCATCAGCTGCATAGAACACTGCTGCCTGGCCTGGCGTTATCGAGAATTGTTCATCGTTAAAGGTCAGTTTGCATCGGTGAGGCCGCTCGCTGGCGATGTCTTCTGCAGTGGCTTTAAGGGGAGTTAGCTGGGCGGCAACAGGCTGACTCCTATAGCGCACTTGCACTTCTACGTTGATAGTGCTGCTTGGCGGTTCTATAGAAAGCCAGTTAATTGCGCCGACAACACAGCTGGCTCGCCCCGCCTTTTCTCTAGGGGCTACCACTACCTGATTTGTTGCTGCATCCAAGTGCACTACGTGCAGCGGTTCTTGCCAGGCCACCCTCAGCCCTTTGCGCTGGCCAATTGTGAAATTCTGAATTCCATCGTGCTCACCAACGACTTTGCCGTCTTGCAGCACGATCTCTCCTTGATTTAGCGGTAGGTAGTTGTTTAGGAATGCCCGCATTGAGCCGTAGTGATCTGCAAGGCAAAGGTCTTGACTTTCTGGTTTCTCGGCTGTGCGCAGGCCGTAACGCTCGGCTTCTTGTCTGGTGTCTGCTTTGGTGAGCTCACCTAGTGGAAAAACGACCCTCGCTAACACATCTTGAGGAAGGTCGTAGAGGAAATAACTTTGATCCTTATTCTGATCGAGACCCCGCAAAAGCTTGTGCTTACCTCTGGTATCCCCAGGTAAGGCTTGGCTTGTTTTTGGATCTTCGTTATGGCTAATTCGGGCGTAATGGCCGGTAGCGATTCGGTATAGCTGACGTTCTGTTTCTGCCCAGTTGAGCATCGCGGCGAACTTCACCGAGCGGTTACAACGTGAGCAGGGTAAGGGTGTCAGCCCTTGTTGATATCCCTGCACTATTGTCTCGACGATTTCTTGTTGAAAAGTGGCTCGCGAATCCACTACGTGATGTGGAATCCTTAGCTGATCACAGATGCCTGCGGCATCTACAAGCCCCTCGGCGCAGCATGCGCCCTTGCCGCTCATTAGCCAGAGAGTGAGTCCCTCTACATGCCAGCCCGCTTCCACGAGCAGGGCTGCAGTAAGGGAACTATCCACACCGCCGGATAGTCCTACCGCCACACGCTGCTCGCCTGGCCAGTGCTGCAAACGAGCTAGCGCCTTTGCACCAGCTGAGTTGGCTGGTGAGCTTGAAGCATGGCTAAGGGATGTTGGGATTAGTGGCGGCATAGGCGTTACCGCAATGATGTCTCCATAGTGAGTTCCCATGCGCACCAGTTTTGGCCTGGCCCCCATCGGACGCTGATCACCTTTTGGTTACTGCTGCGCAGATGGCAGCTGTTGAGGAGGAAATGCTAGCTAGCGGCTTGCCGGTGGCGGCTTTGATGGAAAAAGTTGGCCAGGCGATGGCGGCTTGGCTTCGTCAACAGCCAGGGTTGCTGGCAAAGGGTGTCGTGGTGTTGGTGGGGCCTGGTCATAACGGTGGCGATGGATTGGTAGTGGCCAGGGAATTACACCTTTCAGGAGTGAAGGTCCAGGTTTGGGCTCCCTTGCCGATTCGTCAACCGTTAACGGCTCAGCATTGGTCACACGTTAATTGGCTTGGTATTCAGCAACTTCAGAATTCCCCTGATGTTGCCGGAGAGGCTCTCTGGATAGAGGCTTTGTTTGGGCTTGGACAATCTCGTCCACTGCCTGAAACGTTGGCATCTCTGCTGCAGGCTCGGCAAAGTCGCCAGCCAGGAAAACTGGTCAGCTTGGATGTGCCAGCTGGGCTGTGTTCAGATTCCGGCAGGCCTTTACTAGGTGGTGCTGCGGTGGCATCTAGAACGCTCACAGTGGGGTTAATCAAGCAAGGTCTTGTTCAGGATCTGGCTATCGCTCAAGTTGGCCGGCTGGTGCGGATTGATATGGGCTTGCCGGAGAGCTTATTGCAGCAGTTTTCTGCGCAGCAACCTCTGCGGATCTGCGCTAAGGATTTATCAACACTCCCCTGGCCGCAGCCTGCGCCAGGCGCGATGAAATATGAACGAGGTCGCGTTTTAGTTATCGCCGGTAGTGATGATTACCCTGGGGCGGCTTTATTGGCTATTAAAGGTGCAATAGCTAGTGGTGCAGGCAGCATTCAGGCTGCTGTACCTATTGCTGTCGCTAATCAGCTTTGGCAAGTAGCTCCAGAGGTTGTTTTGAAGGCAGCGCTGGACAGTTCTGCTGCAGGAGAAATGACTATTGGTCCTTGGCTGGCCAGTCATGATCTCAGTCGAGTCGATGCAGTGTTGATCGGCCCAGGATTGGGCAGATCACAAGAGTCATGGTCAGTTATGGCTGAACCGTTGCAGCGTTTTGAGGGTTTGTTGGTGCTGGATGCAGATGCGCTTAATCAATTGGCACTCTCCAATCAAGGATGGCAATGGTTTAAGCAGCGCCAAGGGCCCACTTGGATTACTCCCCATTTAGAAGAGTTCAGGAGATTGTTTCCACAGATCAAAGATTTACAGCCTCTCGATGCGGCTGTAAAAGCCTCCAGGCTTTGTGGGGCTGTTGTGCTGCTTAAGGGTGCACACAGCGTGGTGGCTGATTCTTCCTCTGCTGCCTGGCAGCTTGGCGAAACAGTAAGCAGGGTTGCTCGTACTGGCCTGGGAGATCTGCTGGCTGGCTACGCCGCTGGCGTGGGATCTCTTGATGTTGCTACTGCAGGAGGTTGTAAAGGCGAATCTTTGGCTGCGGTTGCGTTAGCTCATGCTGAGGCGGCTCGTAGATCTCATCGAGGAAGTTCAGCAGGGGCCATCGCTAACTCCCTGGCAGAACTGACAATCAGCCTGCAATCCAACTAAGTAAATCTGCCCATGGAGTGATTAATTAGCACATCGATGAGCAATTAATGCGTGTTTAACGCTCTAAATATGTCGATTCGCTTTCATGAATTCGGAAGCTTTTCCAAAGCATGATGGATTTGCAGATTTTTGTAGGAAGATTTTTCTCCAAATAAGATCAGGAGCCGTTGAAATGGTTTCAGCAGCGCCTAAAACAACAGAGTCACAGAGGCGTCGTAGTTCTGATCCTGTCAGTTGGTATCTCTCAACGATTGGTCGCATACCTCTTCTTACTCCTGCTGAGGAGATTGAACTTGGCAATCAAGTTCAATCGATGATGAGCCTTACCCAAGATGGCTCAATCACTCCTGATAGCAAGGAATTTGCGAAAAATGAGCGTCGAATGATTCGTACTGGTCGTCGTGCGAAGGAACGCATGATGAAGGCCAATCTCAGGCTTGTTGTGAGTGTTGCCAAGAAATATCAAGGTAAAGGACTTGAGCTGCTCGATCTCATCCAGGAGGGTTCTTTGGGCCTGGAGCGGGCTGTAGAAAAGTTTGATCCAACTCGTGGTTATAAGTTCTCTACTTATGCTTTTTGGTGGATACGCCAGAGCATGACGCGTGCGATTGCTTGTCAGTCCCGCACGATTCGTCTTCCTGTCCATTTAAGTGAAAGGCTAACCACTATTCGCAAGGTCTCTTTGGACTTGGCGCATAAGTTGGGCGCCATGCCCAGTCGCCTTGAGATCTCAGAAGCGATTGATATGCCTCTAGAAGAGCTCGATTCTCTTTTGCGACAGTCGCTCACGACTAGCAGTCTGGATGCTCCTGTTAATGGAGAAGAAGGCAGGAGTTTCCTTGGTGATTTGATTGCTGATTCCTCTGTAGAGGAACCTCTAGATAAGGTTGAGCAGCGTATCCATCACGAGCAGTTGGGGCGCTGGATCAGTCATCTCAGTGAACAGGAGCAGCAAGTCCTCAAGCTTCGTTTTGGTCTTGAAACCCATGAACGGCACACCTTGGCTGAGATTGGTCGACTGATGGAGGTTTCTCGCGAGCGTGTACGTCAGGTTGAATTGAAGGCTTTACGCAAGTTGCGGAACCTCACCCGTAGGGTGCCGGGCGGCATTTGAAGTTTGTTGCTGTTTGCTTGATAGAGCTCCGGATCTATTAAGCAAACAAGATTTTATTCAGTCTTCTGCCCAGATGTAGCGAGTCAGCTCGCTGGGATCTGGTTCGGCAGCGGCAAGAGCGAACTCTACGGAATCTTCGACTTCGCAATCAACTTCTTTCTCGATCGCGCGGAGTTCATCAGCACTTACTAAAGAATCATTAGTGAGATCTTTCTCTAGAGCTTTTAGTGGATCTCGCTGCGCCCAGAATTGTTTCTCCTCTTCTGCACGTAGTTCATCTGGATCAGCCAGAGAGTGGCCGCGGAATCTATAGGTGAGGCACTCCAGCACGGTGGGACCTTCTCCAGCTCTGGCTCTTTCTACTGCTCGTTGAGCAGCGGCTCTTACGGCCAGCACGTCCATGCCATCTACCTCTTCTCCAGCCATGCCGAAGGCGTCAGCTTTACGCCAGATTTCCGGTTCACTGGTGGCACGATCATGAGCCATGCCAATTGCCCATTTGTTGTTCTCGACAACGAACAAAATTGGTAGCTTCCAAAGCTGCGCCATATTCAGGCATTCAAAGAACTGACCGTTGTTGCAGGTGCCGTCACCAAAGAACGCTGCCGTCACGGAATTGCTGCTGGCATCACCTAGGGCATCGCGTTTGTATCGACTGGTAAAAGCTGCGCCTAGGGCGACGGGAATCCCCTCGCCGATGAAGGCAAACCCACCTAAAAGGTGATGCTCTTTTGAAAACAGGTGCATTGAGCCGCCACGACCTTTACTACATCCGGTTTCCTTGCCAAATAGCTCACTCATGATTTCGCGAGCGGGCACTCCGGCGCTGAGGGCATGAACGTGATCGCGATAGGTACTGCAGAACCAATCGTGTTGACGTTTCATCGCACCAATCACTCCCGTACTAATGGCCTCTTGACCGTTGTAGAGGTGAACAAAACCAAACATTTTCCCGCGGTAATACATCTCGGCGCATTTGTCCTCGAAGCGTCGCCCAAGGGTCATGTCTCGAAAGAGGTCTAAGCCGGTTTGACGGTCTACTTTTGCGCGTTGAACTGTGACCAATCTCGAAATTCTTTCGGCGTGAGGGCTTGCTGTCAGAGGTTTCTCAGTGGTCTGCCTTGAGCTCAATGAGGCTTTCTTGCTCATGACACATGACAGTCATTCGAGTAACGACTGTAATGGTCCGTTGAAGAGAAATGGGCAAAATCCCTTCCACTGCCTAGAGTCTTAGGCCAATCGCTGCGCAGCTGGTGGACCTGCCAATTGATCATTTCCGCTTGCTTGGTATCAGTCCTTCGGTGGACAGTGAGGCCATCTTGCGGGCATTGCAGTTAAGGCTGGATCGTTGTCCTGATCAGGGCTTTACCCATGAGGCTTTGACTCAACGGGCTGAACTTTTGCGCCTCTCAGCAGACTTGTTAACTGACCCGCCACGTCGTCAGGCCTACGAGGCTGCCTTGTTGGAATTGGGTCGCGATCACCCAGGAGAGACTGCCGGTATTGATTTGCCTTCCAGCAAAGAGGTGGCGGGGTTGATGTTGCTCTTAGAAGCAAATTCTCCTCACGAGGCCTTCCACCTCGCTTCTCAGGGATTGCAACCACTACATGCTCCTGCTTTGGGTAGTGCAAGGGAGGCTGACCTTGCTTTGTTGCTGGCATTGGCCTGTCGTGCCGCAGCTGCAGAGGAACAGGAACAACGGCGCTATGAAGCAGCAGCATCTCTCCTGCATGACGGGATGCAGTTGCTGCAGCGGATGGGCAAGCTTCCCGAAGAGTGTCGCAACCTTCAGAAAGATTTAGATGTACTCCTGCCGTATCGGATTCTTGACTTGGTGAGTCGGGATCTTGGTGATCAAGCCTCTCATCAGGAGGGACTTCGTCTACTTGATAATTTTGTGCGTCAAAGAGGAGGGCTTGAGGGAACGGCCCCATCACCTGCACCTGGGGGTTTAGATCAGTCTGAATTTGAGAATTTTTTCCAGCAGATTCGTAAGTTTCTGACAGTACAAGAACAGGTTGATCTCTTTCTTCGCTGGCAGCAGGCAGGTTCAGTAGATGCTGGTTTCCTTGGCGGTTTAGCTCTTGCTGCTGTTGGCTTTTCTCGACGCAAGCCGGAACGGTTGCAGGAGGCGAAGCAGCACCTTGAGAGTCTTGATCTTCCTGACTTCGATCCATTGCCGATGTTGGGCTGCCTGGATCTGTTGCTTGGAGATGTGGGGCACGCGCAAGAACGGTTTCTTAGCAGTACAGATGCCGCACTGAAGGACTGTCTCAACAGTCATCCTGGTGACGAATTAGCTGCTTTCTGCGAGTACTGCCGATCTTGGTTGCGACGGGACGTGCTTCCCGGTTACAGGGATGTAGATGCTGAGGTAGTGGATCTAGAGGCTTGGTTCGCTGATCGTGATGTTCAGGCTTATGTAGAGCGCTTAGAACGCAGCGGAGCTCGTGCTTCATCTATAGGGAAGACCTTCTCTGAATCGCCTTTTAGCCAACCTTTCTCGTTGCCTTCTCTCGATCCTGACGGGATTTTGCCACTTTCTCTTGGTGAGCCTGAAGTTGCCCAACCAGCATTTGACTCGAACGCTAAGGAGCGTGGCAAGGGCATTCAATGGAGGGAGAGGTTGGCAGGTTTGCCACGTTTGCAACGTCCTACGCGGCCGGTGCTGATTGGTTCTGTTGTTTTTGTTGCCTTTGTATTAGCGGTTCTAGGTGTCAGCTTTGGCCAGCGACATCGCAGCTCAACCTCAATAAGTACGACTACTGATCAGCCTCAGGCTCCTGCACCTCCTGTCGCCACATTGCAAGAGGAAGTAACCAAGCCTGAGGTCCCTGTCAGTACGGATGTGGAGCCGCTTGTCGTGGATCAGCCAAGTCAGGCACAGCTAAGTGGTCTGCTGCAAGCCTGGCTTGACAACAAGGCAGTAGTACTGGCTGGTGGAAAAAGTGATGTATTGCCGGAGCTAGCAGGTGATCTTTTAGTGCAACGCGTAAATCAGGAGCGTGCCGAGGATGAGGCTTTGGGTGAGACCCAGAAGATTGAGGCCAGCATTAGCTCTGTAGAGGTGGTTAGCCAAACACCCATCCGTATTGC
>MPLU02204400.1_pt1 | contig 15450 bp, 12 predicted proteins | sample 1617381 | NCBI WGS metagenome assembly MPLU02 (sample SAMN05944801, study PRJNA350692) | marine metagenome | biome: marine; feature: ODZ; material: water; isolation source: 90 m water sample filtered on 0.2 um supor filter | place: Pacific Ocean | collected 2012-04-08 | depth 90m m
CACCGCGTCGCCCTGGGCGTATCGCGGCCATGTCTTTGCGTTGAGCGAAGCCGGCGACACGTACGTTTTTAAGGCGGGTAAAAAGTACAAGTTGGTTCGTGTCAACCACACTGGCGGCATGAGCATGGCCAACCCGGCCCTGACCGGCGATCGCCTTCTCATCCGCAATCAAACCCACCTCTTCAGTATCCGCGAAAAGAAATAGCGCTTGGCCAAGGGCCTGGCTTTATTTCCGTTTAGCCTTCACCCCGTCTTCCGCCTTGGCTCCGCCGGTTTTCTTTTTGCCCTTCGGCAGGCCGATCTTTTTCCAAGTAGGTGCGTTGGGCGTGGGCGGAAATATCTCGATCGTCACGTCCTTGACCTGAACCAGCGTCTTGCCGTTGCCGTGAACCTGGAGGCCGATCTGCCCGTCCTGCGGGATGTTCGGCTCGGCCTCCGTGTAGTCGAGGGCGGCCACGCCGTTGATCCACGAGCGGATGCGCGTGCCCTCGGCGCGGATGCGGTAGTCGTTCCAGCCGTCCTCCTTGACGGCGCGGTTGACCGCGTCCGCGTCGGCGGACTCGCCAATCACTTCTCGTCGGCGTGACTCGTCGTATAGTTTCCCCCACCAGCCCCTGCCGGCGTCCACCTGGTAACCGATCATTTCGTGGCTGCCGGGCACCCGCACGCTGCGAATCTGTATGCCGGAATTGACGAAGCCCTCTGTCCCCGTGATGCGGATCTTGAGCCGCAAATCGAAATTGTGAAACGACCGTTTCGTGGCGATGAAGGAATTATGCGGAACTTTCTGCGTCAGCGAGCCGGCGGTAATGAGGCCGCCCTCCACTCGCCACAAGTTGTGCTCGTCCTTGAGCACCTCCCATCCCGCAAGGGATTTGCCGTCGAATAGGGGCCTCTTTGTGTCCTGCGCGTTCGCGTTTGGGGCAACAAGCAGTCCCAAGGCAACGCCGCCGATTATAGTGATCAGTAGTTTTTTCATTTTTCGAAGAGGCGGGTGATGAGCTTGCCGGCTTTTGGGTTTTGTTCACTGTAGTCCAGCCCCATAAAATGGCAGAGAGTAGCGGCGATTTGATCCATCACAATCGGCTTGCCGCCGGCCCACTCGCCGCGCAGCGTACTGTCCGGGCTGATGACCGCCAGCCAGGTGTTCTTGGCGTCCCTGATTTGCGCGTTATGGCTGTGCCAGTTCAGCGCAATGTCGCCCCGACCGTGGTCGGTGGTGATCAGCAGGGTGGTCTTGTCCCTGTATTGCGGATTGTCCTGCAGCCAGTTCCAAAGCTCGTTGAAAAAGGAATCGAACCGGGCAATGGCGGCGAGCACGCGGTCGTACCGTTTTTCGTGCGCCCAGTCGTCAGTCTCGCCGAGGCTGAGATAAAAAACGCGCGGCCGGTGGGTCTTGAGGTGCGCCATGGCAAACCGGAAGGTGATCTCGTCGTGCCGCACAGTGTCCCACGGCGTGAGCATCTCGAACTGCAGTCGACTCATGGACTGGATGGCCGGGTCCGGGTGCGCGTAGGCCTCATACCCGGCGTTGGTAAACACCGCGCCGGCCTCGTGCTGCACCGCCACCCCGATCACGTCCCACGAGGCGAACGCGGCGACCTTTTTTTGCGGCAGGCCAAGTTTGCGACGTAGAAACTCGAGCACGGTGGGGTTGGGGTTCAGGACCTTGTCGTTGCTGGTGATGAGGTCGTCTCTCGCTTCGCCGGTCAGGATTTCGGAATAGCCGGGATAGGAAAAACGCAACCGGTTTGCTAGGCGAACCACGCTTCCCTTTTGTGGGTTGCCTGCGACTGAGCCGTGGCGCTGCATCCATTCGCCCCAGAAAAACGGCATGAGTTTTTCGCGCCGTTCCTTCGGCGTGTCGGCCCAAAAGCGCTTGTAGGTTTTGGTGTCCTCCGGTTTGCCGTCCTTGATCGTTGCCTTGAGAATCTCGAGGTCGAGCCCGCCGAACAGTTCCTGGTACCGCACACCGTCGAGCGTGATGAGGATCAGGTTTCCCGTCTTGCGCTCTGCGGCCAGGCCGCAGTTGAGTAACAGCATCGCGGTGGTCAGGATGGCCAGGCGCTTGGCCAAGTGGGGGAGTGGGTTTTTTGTCATGTTGATATTTCAGAGTCGTTTCACATGCACATAGTACGCGCCGCAGATGGGGTTGGATCGACCCTCGGCAAACCAGGTGTGCAGGCGTGTCGGACCTTTCGGGAGGGTCACGGTGAACGTGGCGGCCTTGTCACTTGGCTTCACCGGCTTGGCCGTCATTTCGCGGTTGATGAACAACCGGGCCTGCTTGATCGGCAGCGCGCCTTCGCCGTTGTACCCCGCGCCCAGCGGCAGGTTGGCTTCGCGCGGCCAGCGCCGCAGCTCGAACCGGTAGCGGCCAGCTTGGGCGACTTCCAGTTCCCAGTAGCCGTTTTTCTGGGCACCGCGCCGGATCTGGCCCTGCTGGTCGATGAACACGTCGAGCCACTCGCAGGCGGTGAGCATCATCGGGTTTTCGGCGTCGCTGCCGATGATCACCCGCTGCGGTTCGTTGGCGATGTCGCCGACAGAGGCCCACCAGTCGTCGAGGTGCCGCCGCAGTTTCGCCGCCACTTCCGGGTGGTCATCGATGACGTTCTTTTTCTGCAGCGGATCGGTCTCGAGATTGTACAGCTCGCTGTCGCGCAGCATTCGCCACCGTTTCCAGAGCACCGCGCCGCCTTCGCGCCGGAGGATGGAGGGGGAGTCGGGCGTGGGAAAGTCCAGGCTGCCGGGCATGCGACTGTAGTTGATCACGAGCATGCGCTCGGCCGGCACCTCGGCTTCGCCGCGAAGGGTTGGGGCGAGGTTGATGCCGTCGAACTTGCGGGTTGTCTGGACTCCGCAGAGGTCGAGCAGTGTCGGGAGCAGGTCCTGTGTATGCGTCAGCCCACTGATATCGCGCGCTTTGCTGAGGCCGCCGCCGGGCCAGCGGATGAAACAAGGCACGCGGTGGCCACCCTCCCACAGTTGGGTTTTCCGGCCGCGCATGCCGGCGGGATAATAGGCGTGGCCGAAGGTACTGCCGTTGTCGGTCATGAAAAGCAGGATAGTGTTTTGGGCCAGGCCGGACTCGTCTAGGAACGCCATGAGCCGGCCCATGTTGGTGTCGACGTTGCGGATCATCGCGAGGTAGCGCACGAGGTTGCTTTTGGTCCGGGGCGTCATGCGCGGCAGCTTGGTGTTGGTCACCACTTTCTCCATCACCTCGATGTCCTCGTCCGGCGCGAGGAACGGCCCGTGCGGCGTGTTGGTCGGCAGGTAGGCGAAGAACGGTTTACTGGCTGCGGCACTGCGCTTGATCCAGTCGATGGCGTGGTCGAAGAAAATGTCGGTGCAGTAGCCGGTGAATTTTTTGCTTTTGCCGTTCCAGCGGTAGGTGTCGTTGAAGTAGTTGTTGCCCCAGTGATCCGGCACGGAGCCGATGTGCGAGGAAGGGAACCACAGCGTCTCCTCAAAGCCGCGATCCTGCGGGCGGTATGGGTAATTGTCGCCGAGATGCCACTTGCCGAAGATGCCGGTGCGGTAGCCCTGTTCGCGGAGCAGGTCGGCCATCGTCGGGAGGTTCGCCCGCAGGAGCGTGCGGCCGCTGCTCACGTTGATCGCGCCGTTGCGCGCCGGGTCGAGTCCTGTCATGAGCGAGCCGCGTGTCGGCGTGCACATCGGCGAGGCGTGGTAGTCGGTGAAGCGCACGCTCTGTGAGTGCAGCTTGTCGAGGAACGGCGTGTTGAGCACCGGGTTGCCGTGCGCGGAGAGTTCGGGATACCCCTGGTCATCCGTCATCACGAGGATCACGTTCGGCTGGGCCGCCTGGCCAAGCGGAATGGCCGCCACCGCCAATGCCGATGTGAACAGGGCAGGGAGAAATCGCATGGGTAGATTGTAGCGGCAGGCACCGCTGCTAAGCAACCCGCCAGTGCAACGGGGAGCGCACGCGCCCCCTTGAGCGCCCTGCCCAAGGCTTCGTCCCCAAATCTTTCCTTTGGCCAAGCCGGAAACGATTCCGGCGGGGCGCCGGTATCCCCTCGCGAGGGCGCGTGTGCTCTCCAAACCGAATTGGCCGAGCTTGCTGGGCGTTTGATTTTGTGGATTGATGGCTGCCACTCGAATGACGCAGTTTGGCACATGGCAACCGAAGATTCGCGGCAAGTTGTTTTACAACTGGCCGCAAGGCGCGTGTGAGGAGGCACTGCGTTTCACGAGTGCCGGGCAGCTTGGCGTCGAGCCGTACGATGTGGCCATCGTCGGTGCGGGCGTGGTCGGCTGCGGACTGGCGTATCGGCTTTCGCAGTACGATCTTCGCGTGTTGCTTATCGATCGACTGCACGATGTCGGCGAAGGCACGAGCAAGGCCAACAGCGCGCTCATCCACTCCGGCTACGACGCCAAGCCGGGTTCGCTCGAGTCGAAACTGTTGCACGAGGCCGAGGCCGACTGGCCCGGCCTGGCGGCGCGGCTTAAAATTCCGCTCGACCCCATCGGCGGTATCATGATGGCGGTGACCGACGAGCAGGAACGCCAGCTTGAGGCCGCCGAGAAAAACGCCCACGCCAATCGCGCCACCGATGTGCGCATCCTCAGCGCCACCGAGATTCGCGAGCGCGAGCCCAACGCGTCGCCGGATGTGCGTGGCGGGTTGCTCGTGCCGGGCGAGTCGCTGGTCGATCCGTTCATGGCGTCGATCGCCTACGCCGAGATCGCTCTGGCCAACGGCGTCGATATTTTACTCGGCGCGGACATCGCCGGGGTGGAACTTGGCCAACCGCCGGGCGCACCGCTGCATCACCTCGTCACTGCTGACGGCCACCGTCTCCCGGCGCGTCGTATCGTCAACGCCGCTGGGTTGGGCAGTCGCCGTCTGGCCGACGGCTACGGCGGTGGCGCGTTCGACATCAACCCTCGCCGCGGCCAGTTTTTGTTGTTCGACAAATCCGCGCGGCCGCTCGTGCAACACATCCTGCTGCCGGTGCCCACTGCGCACACGAAGGGCGTGCTGGTGGCGCCCACCATTTTCGGAAACCTGCTCGCGGGACCGACCGCCGAGGACCTGCCGCTCGAGGATCCCGCCGCCACGCACACCACCGTCGAGGGCATTCGCCGGGTCGTGGAGGGCGGCTCGCGGCTCGTCGATGGCTTGGCCCGGCAGCCGGTCATTGCCACTTATGCCGGTGCGCGGTGCGCCTGCAGCCAAGGGAGTTACGTGATCCGCCACAACGACGGCGCGCCCGGCATCGTCACGGTTACCGGCGCGCGCTCCACCGGGCTGACCGCGTCCATTTCGCTGGCGCGCCACTTGATCGACGGCATGCAAAAAGAGCTTGGCCTCGAGTTGTCGCCGGACAGCGCCGCGCTCGACTGCCGACCGGACAGCGCCTGGCCTGGCTGGTGGCGGCGGCCGTTTGAGAACGGGGCGACCGATGCCCGCGCCGATCACGGTTGCGCAGTTTGTTTTTGTGAAGTGATCAGCGGGGGCGAAATCCGCGACGCACTCGACTCGCCGCTAAAGCCCCGCACGATGGATGCGCTAAAGCGGCGCACGCGGGTTCTGAGCGGCCGTTGCCAGGGCTTCGACTGCCAGGTGCCGCTGGCGGAAATCGTGTCGGGCCACACCGGCATCGGCATCGCGCAACTCACGAAAAATGGCCCCGGCAGTGAACTGGTTGTGCCTGGCCAAGCGGAGGTCACGGCATGAGCTGTGGGCAACATTTCAAGGTGGCGATCATCGGCGGCGGGCCGGCCGGCATCGGCGTGGCGGTTGGCCTGGCCAAGCGCGGTATCGGGCCGGTCGTGTTGATCGAGCGCCGCGCCGAGGTCGGTGGCACGCCGATGGGTTACCGCAAAAAACCGGGCGGTGTGCCGACGTTCGTCGAGTGGACGCGCGGCCGGGTGGTGTTCGGCGAGGAACTGGCCGGGCGAATGGCCAAGCGCTTGGCCAAGACCGACACCACGATTCGGTTGAGTGCGCAAGTAACCCAGATTGATCCCGCCGAAAAACGGCTGACCCTACTCTGGCCGGAAGGCGTGTGTGACGTCACCGCCGATGCCGTTGTGCTGGCAGCCGGTGCCCGTGAGCAAACGCCCGCCGAGAAGGGCTGGCTCGCTGGGGCGCGAACGGCGCGGGTCGGTTTCACGCGACACATCACCGGCTGGCTTGACGGTCACGGGTTGCTTCCCGCTCGCAAGCCGGTGGTGGTGGGCTCGGACCTGATCGCCTACTCGGCGGCGGCGAAGCTCCGGGCAGCGGGCAGCGACAAGCCGGTGATGATCGACCGGCGGCGAAGCCCCAGTGCGGGGTTGTTTGAGCGACTATTTTTCCGGCGCTGGACGCGCCCCGACTGGTCGGGCGACGTTACGGCTGCCGGGATAAAAGGCGACCGCTCCGCCGCCGGTGTGCAGTCAAGCGACGGCCAGGATTGGCACGGCGACGGCGTGATGATTTGCGGGGAACTCGTGCCGAACACCGAGCTGGCGCTGTTGGGCGGCCTGGCCGTCGAGCTGCCGTCGCGGCAACTGCAATTGGCGCGCGGCCAGGCGCTTTCGGAGCCGGGCTGGTTTGCCGCCGGCAACGTGCTCGGCGGCTTTCACGGTGCGCAGTGGTGCTACTTCAACGGCCGCCAAGCGGCCAGGCGCGTCGCGAATTTTTTGGAGTAGTCGGAGCGAAGGCGCGCACGCTCCCTGATCGCATTGGTATCAGAAGGCCGGCTTGTAGCAGGCATTGCTGGGAGCGGACTGGGTGTCCTCGGCTTTTCCCGACGAGCCGTCCGCCAGGCCGAAGTGTTTGGCGCGCAGCGCGGTTGCCTTGCGATACTCGACGTGGCCATCGGACAAGACGAGATTACCGCCCTTGAAATGCACGGAGGCGTACCAGTCGGAGGTGGGACTTCGCGTGTGGTGCCAGTAAGTGTACATGCCCTTGCCGCAGCCGCCGAACGACGGGCCGTACGAGGGCCGCAACGCCGTGTAGCTGACGAGCCGGACGGTTTCCTGGATGATGGCAACCTCGGAAGGACTGCGCACGCGATCCATCGACAGTTCCATCACCACGCCGTTGGGTAGATAACTGGTGGCGCTGGTCTTGGTGGCGTCCGAGGCATCTCCCGGTTTTTTCGCGTCGGGGCAGGAGTACACCTCGGTGCTGGGTCGATCTTGTCTTTGGAGGTAGGGCGCGATGGCGTAGAGGCAGTTGTTTCGCCAGAAGGAATTTTGCCTGTTCATGAAGTCAGGAACCTGCGACGCCTTGGGCGGGTACTTCTCGAAATCGTTCTCATAAAGCAGGAGCGCGATGCCGATCTGTTTCATGTTGCCGAGGCATTGCGTCTGCTTGGCCTTCCCCTTCGCCTTGGCCAGGGCCGGTAGCAACAACCCCGCTAGGATGGCAATGATGGCGATCACCACCAGCAACTCGATGAGAGTGAACGCCGTCTTGGTCTTTGTTTTCATTTAGAGGCTTCAGTTTTCAACTCAGCAGCCGTCCTGCCACCGTGCTTGCGGAGGAGGGCTGCGATTTCGTTTTGGGAAAAATTTGTTGCGCAATCAAGCGGCGTTTCGCCCTCGAAGTTGATTGCGTTGACGTCGGCCTCGGCCGCGAGGATCAATTCCACGATATCCGGGTGACCGCACCACGCTGCCCAATGCAGGGAGGATGCGCCGTAACGTTCGTCCCGGGTGTCCACCTCGGTTCCGACCACCAGGTGCCGGAGTACAACGTCCCTGTTCCCCGCCTCGGCCGCAGCCCAGATGGGCGTCCCTGGCGTTGGGATGGCCGTCGGCTCCGGAGTAACACACCCCGTCAACAACACGGCCGCAATGGTCGTTTGTAGCAATAACGTCATAAGGCGGATGACGGGGGAGCCTAGAAAAGTGGGCGGAAATTAACAAATCAAATTCTTCAAAATTGTCTTCAGCAGCCAAGTCGCGTTGAGTGGATGAGTGGCCGCGAGTCCGTTATTTGGCCAAGCGTTTGCTTGATGGCCTGCAAGTGGCTGGGGCATAATCCCCCCGCGTCCTATGTCTCTCTCAAGCGAACTTCACCGGCAACACCTCGAGGTGACGCGGCGTTACTTCCTGCAACTCGGAGCAGTCGGCGTTGCCGCGCTGAAGCCACTGTCCGCCTGGGCGGATTCCGATCAAGCCCTCCTCGATGAGGCGACGGCTGATCTCGGGTATTTCACGCCGCAGGCTGATTTTGGTACGGTCGAGCGTGGCGATCCCCTGCCGTACCAGCTGCCCTTGGCCAAGCGGCTCGAGGTTGGCTTGGAACGTGAAACTTGGAAGCTCGACGTCGTTCCGGATCCCGAGAGCAATCCGCAGATGGGCAACCCGCTCTCGAGGGCGAAGGGCAACGCGCTGGATTTCGAGGCACTCTTGAAGCTCGGGGAGAAACACGCGGTGCGGTTTCTCAAGATCATGACCTGCAACAACATTGGCGCGCCGCTGGGCATGGGATTGTGGGAGGGAGTGCCGCTTCGCCGCGTCATCTGGGCCACCAAACCAACGGCGAACATCCGGCGCGTGTTTTACCATGGCCATCACAACAACGACCCAAAGCAGATCTTCCAGAGCTCACTGCCGGTCGGCCGGGTGCTTGAGGATCCGCCGGGCGACAACCCGGTGATCCTCTGCTACAAGCTCAATGGCCAATGGCTGACAGGCAAACGCGGTGGCCCGGTGCGGATGCTGGTGCCCGATGCCTACGGCTTCAAGTCGGTCAAGTGGCTCAAGAGCGTTCTACTCACCAACAATTACCAAGCCAACGACACCTATGCCGGCGGCAACAACGACATCGACAGCTGGATGAAAACCATGAGCCGGTTTCACTACAAACCGGAAAAGGCCAAGGCCGGGGAGCCGATCCCGGTCACCGGTTGGGCACAGGTTGGCGTGGGCGGTTTAAGCAAGGTGCAGATCTGGATCAACCCGAAAGACAACGAGTGGCCCGAGGACGATCCGTACTTCACCAGGGCACCGTGGTGGGACGCGACGATTCTGCCGCCTCCCACCCTTTGGGGCGGCGATCTGCCCGGCGGCAGGCTGCCGGACAACGTGCGGTTTTTTGAAGGGAACGGCCAACCGAAACATTGGCCCATGCGCTACACCCTTGCACACTGGGCCACGTTGCTGAAGGGGATCGCCCCCGGCAAATACGATGTGCGCTGCCGGACCATTGACCTCAACGGAATCGCCCAGCCGATGCCGCGCCCGTTCCGCAAGTCCGGCCGCAACACCATCCAGAGGTTCTCGCTCACGGTTGAGGGTTGATTTTTTCCAGCTTGCTTCACTTGAGGCTTGCCCGGGATGTCGCCGGGTTAGAGTATTCGTGCCGTCTTTTTTTGTGAGTCCGTTCATTCCGTTGAATTTCCGCCGCCTGGCCGAGGCGACCGTTTTGGTCGGCGCGTTGGCTGTCGACTTGGCCAATACCGAGGCGGTGGGGATCGATTTCAATCGGGACATCCGGCCGGTACTTTCTGAGAACTGTTTCCAATGCCACGGACCGGACGCGGCCAAGCGCAAGACCGGTCTGCGTCTTGACACGAGCGAGGGCGCGACCGAGGCGCGCGACGGCGTGCGGGCAATCGATCTGGCGGATTTGGCCAAGAGCGAGCTGCTGGCGCGCATCACGGCCACCGACCCCGACACGCGGATGCCGCCGCCGGAGGCGAACAGTCGCCTGACCCCGGAGCAGGTGACGCTGCTGAGCGAATGGGTCAAGGCCGGCGGCGAGTACGACCGGCATTGGGCGTTTAAAAAACCGGTTCGCCAGCTGCTGCCCAGCTTGGCGGCCAACCGGCGCGCGTGGGCGAAAAACGCGGTCGATGTTTTCATCGCCGCCAAGCAGGCGGAGGCGAGTGTCATGCCGTCGCCGCAGGCGGCCAAGGCGACGCTGCTGCGCCGCGTGAGTCTCGACCTGACCGGCCTGCCGCCGTCCCCGGTGCAGATCGCTGCGTTTGTCGCGGACACAAGTCCGGACGCGTTCGAAAAGGTGGTGGACGGGTTGCTGCAGTCGCCGCACTATGGCGAGCGCTTGGGGCGCCACTGGCTGGACACGGCGCGCTACGCCGACTCCGACGGCTACAGTCACGACGCAGGTCGGTCGATGTGGCCGTACCGCGACTGGGTGATCGATGCAACGAACCGAGATGTGTCGTTTGACCGGTTTGTCATCGAGCAGCTCGCCGGCGACATGCTGCCCGACGCCACGCTACCCCAGCGCATCGCCACCGGGTTTCACCGCAACACTCAGATTAACACCGAGGGCGGTGTGGATAAGGAGCAGTTTCGCGTCGACTCGATTTTTGACCGCATCGCCACTACGGGCGAGGTGATGTTTGGTCTGACGCTTGGCTGTGCGCAGTGCCACGATCACAAGTTCGACCCCATTTCGCAAGTCGAGTATTATCGGTTGTTTGCCTTTTTCAACAATGCCGACGAGCCGCGCATCGAGGCGCCGACGGCCGAAGTCCTCGCGAGGCGCGCCGAGCACGGCGCGCGTGTGAAGCAGCTCGAGACTGAGTTGAGCGCCTTGGCCAAGGAGGATGCCAAGCGCAAGCCGCTCGAGGCCAGCCTGGCCAAGCTTAAAAAGGCGCGGCCAAGCGCAGCGACGACTTTGGTGATGGCCAAGCGCGGAAAGCCGCGCACGACTCGCCGGTTTGTGCAGGGCGATTTCACCCGTCCGGCCGAGGAGATGCAGCCGGGGACGCCGTCTGTGTTGCACCGCCTGGCCCAGCCGGACGGGGACCGGCTCGACTTCGCCCGCTGGGTTGCCGATCGCAACAACCCGCTCCTGGCGCGCGTGGCCGTCAATCGCATGTGGCAGCACTTTTTCGGGCGCGGTATCGTGCAGACGGAGAACGACTTTGGCTCGCAGGGCATCCCTCCGACGCATCCCAAGCTGCTTGACTGGCTGGCGGTAGAGTTCATGGAGAACGGCTGGAGCCAAAAACAGATTCACCGACTAATCGTCACTTCGGCAACGTACCGGCAGGTATCACTGCGCCGTGCGGATTTGGAGCGCGTTGACCCGTACAACAAGTGGCTCGGCAGGCAGGCGCGGTTCCGCCTCGACGCCGAAGTGGTGCGCGATTTGGCGCTGGCCTCGAGCGGTTTGCTCAGCGCGAAGATGGGCGGGCCGGGCGTGTTCCCGCCGCAACCGGAGGGCTGCATGGATCTTGGCCAGCATCGAAAAACCTGGAAGGCCAGTAGCGGCGAGGATCGTTTCCGCCGCGCCGCGTACACGTACCGCTGGCGAAACACACCGCACCCGGCTCTGAAGGTATTCGACGCCCCGGCCGGGCTGGCCGCGTGCACGCGCCGCATCCGCTCGAACACACCGCTGCAGGCACTGACGCTGATGAACGACCCAGCGTTCGTTGAGTTGGCGGTCGGCTTGGCTAGGCGGCTCATGGCGGAGGCTGACAGTGCGGCGAATCGCATCCGGCTCGGCTTCCAGCTTTGTCTCGGGCGCGAGCCGGACGCCGAGGAGTTGCGACTGCTCACCGGCCTGGTCGAGAGCCAGCGCAGCGAGTTTACTGTGCAATCCGCCGAGGCCAAGGCGGTGGTGGCCAAGGCCAAGCTGCTTGGCCAAGCGACGCAGCCGGCCGGCGGCGATACAGAGTTCGCGGCGTGGACCATGGCGGCGCGCGTGCTGCTGAACCTTGACGAAACGATTACCCGCGAATGATGAACGATTTAATGGGCAGCCAGGCGCAACAAATGGATTTGCAACAGTTCACCAGGCGGCATTTTTTCAGCCAATGCTCGATGGGCCTGGGCTCGATCGCGCTGGGCTCGCTGCTTGGAGACGACTTGGCCAAGGCGGCGCGCGCGAACCCGTTTCAGCCTGGCAAGCCGCACTTCCAGCCAAGGGCCAAGAATGTCATATACATGTTCATGGCGGGGGGGCCGTCGCAGTTGGAGTTGTTCGACTGGAAACCGGAACTGGCCCGGCGCAGCGGCGACAACATCCCCGAGTCGTTCATCAGGGGCAAGCGGTTTGCCTTCATGAACAGCACGTTCAAGGACCAAAAAAAGCTGCTTGGCCCGGTGAAACAATTCAGGCAGCACGGGCAGGCTGGCATGTGGTTCAGCGACAACATCCCGCACATCGGCGGCATCGCCGACGAGATGACAATGTTCCGCACCTGCAAGACAAACCTGTTCAACCACGCGCCGGCCAAGCTGTTCATGAACACTGGCACCGGGATTTTTGGGCGGCCGAGCATGGGCTCATGGGTGACGTACGGCATCGGCAGCGAGACGCAAAGCTTGCCGGGGTTCGTGGTGCTGCACTCTGGTTCGCGCGGTCCGCGCGGCGGGGCGGCAAACTGGGCTAGTGGCTTTTTGCCGACGACATATCAGGGGGTGCCGCTGCGGGGCTCGGGCGATCCAATCCTGAATCTGGCCAACCCGGCCGGCGTCAGCGCCAGGCGCCAGCGCGCCTCGATCGACGCCATCAACAAACTCAACCTAAAGCGCCTAGTGGCGACCGGTGATCCCGAGATCAACACGCGCATCGCCTCGTACGAGATGGCGTACCGCATGCAGTCCAGCGCGCCGGAGTTGATGGATATCTCCGGCGAGTCCAAGGCGACGCTTGACCTGTACGGCGTCGAGCAAGGCAAACCAAGCTACGCCAACAACTGCCTCTTGGCGCGGCGCCTCGTGCAGCGCGGCACGCGGTTTGTGCAGTTGTACCATACGAACTGGGACAGCCACGGCGGCCCGGGTGAGACCCTCACCAAGGACTTCGACAAGGTGACACACGAAGTCGACCAGGCCAGTGCGGCGCTCGTGAAGGATCTCAAGGCGCACGGGATGCTCGACGACACGCTGGTGATATGGGGCGGCGAGTTTGGCCGCACGCCGATGAGCGAGGCGCGGCAAACGGCGGGGCGTAACCATCACATCGACGCGTTCACCATGTGGATGGCCGGGGGCGGCATCAAGCCCGGCAATATCGTCGGCGAGACGGATGAGTTCGGGTTCGGCGCGATCGATCAAGAGTGCCACGTGCACGACCTGCACGCGACCGTGCTGCACCAGCTCGGGCTGGATCACAAGCGGTTGACCTTCCGTTTTCAGGGCCGCGACTTCCGGTTGACCGACGTTCACGGCAACGTGATTCAGGACGCGCTGGGGTAGGGGCGGTATTAACTTTTCCGACGGCCAAGTGGTGGTTTTTTCTTAACCATTTATCTCGGAATAGTGTTTGATCTATGTTCGGGTTGGTTGGACGGCGAGTTGGCCTGCGACCTTGTAACGAGTAGAATGGTGAAAAATGGAGGAAAGTTGGTATTGGCAGTGGCTGCCTTGGGCGTGCTCACGCTGTCCGCCGAGATTGTGTGGTCGGCCGAGAACGAGAACCCGTATTTCACCATCAGTGACCGCAATGCGTTTGACCTCACAAGCGAGCCGCCACCCACCCGCGAAACCGCCCCGCCCGAGCCGCCGAGAAGTGAGGATATCATGCTCACCGGTATTTATCTGCAAAAGGGTGTGGAACGCGCGGCATTGGCACGGGTCGATACCAAGAAAAAGGCCGAGCCCCCCACATACCTGCAATTGGCGGCCGGCGAAAAAAAGGATGGCATCGAGATCGTCTCCATCGACAAGGCGACGGGAAAAGTTACTATCAAGGAATTCGGTGAACTCCGCAGCCTGAGTTTCAAGGAAAACACCTTCAAGACATCAGTGGCCAAGGCACCACGGACTTCATCGAGAAGTTCATCCAGTGCTGCCGCCAAGAAGGTGGCCGAGATCAAGAAGGCCGCCGATAAGAAGGCTGCCGATAAGAAACGAGCCGAGGAGGCCGCCCGGCGCTCAAGAGGCGGTAGCGAACGATCATCGCGGGATGAGTTGCGGGAGCGATTTGCCAACATGTCGGATGCAGATCGGCAAAAGTACGCGCAACAGATGCGCGAACGTTATAGTAGCCAGAGTCGGGGAGGCGACGACCGTCGCGGGCGCGGACGGTAGGATTCCCTTTAATCCTCCACCGGCCAAGCTATAAAAAAAGCGGAGCCGTTTGGCTCCGCTTTGGGGATTATCCAGATAATCAATCCGGATTATTCCGCGATGGAAACTTCGTAAGGCTTGCTGGCCTCGACTTTCGGCAACTCGACCTTGAGCATGCCGTTCCTGAACTCGGCCTTTATCTTGCTGGTCTCAACGCCGCTGCCCAGTTGAAACGAGCGGCTGAACTTGCCGTAAGCCCGCTCGTAGCGGTGGGCAAACTCATTGCTCGCGCTTTGCTCATTCTTGCGTTCGCCGGTCAACGTCAGCACGCCTTCCTCCGCCGTCAGGTTCACATCGGCCTTGGTCAGGCCGGGCAGGTCGGCGGTCAGAGTGTAGGCGCCGGGCGACTCCACGATGTCCACCGCCGGGCTCCACGCGTCGGTTTGGGTGGTCTTGGCCGAGGTGCCTAACGAGTCGTTGAATAGACTGCCAAACACATCCTCGAATACCGTCAGCGGGTTTCCATTTCTTCTCGTATAAGTCATCATCATTTTTTCCTTTCTATTTTAGGGTTACGGTTTCTATCGAACCAACTACCCAACTTAATGCAAACCGCGTGCCAATCGATACGAGCTAAAAATGGTCAAAAAATTCGTTTATTAATGAAAAAAAGCAATAAAGGGACATAGTGGCACAGTATAAATAAGCTCGCTATAGAGACAATTTGACCCTATTCACCCGCTTTGTGAAGCGGCCAACGTGGCCTTTACTTTACAGGGTTACGGGTGCGTGCGCATGGTTTGGCGCCGTGAGCTTGGCTTATTTCCTGAGGCGTGTGGCGATGTTGGTGCCGTTGGTGCTCGTGATCAGCTTCCTCGCGTTTTGTCTCGTGCGTGTCGCTCCGGGCGGGCCGTTTGACAAGGAGCGCGCCCCGGCCTCGCCGGACATCGAGCGCAACCTCAAGGCCAAGTACCACCTCGACGAGCCGTTGTGGCAGCAGTACCTGCGATTTGTCGGCATCGGTTTTGAAAAACGCGACGGCGAGTGGCGGGCATTCGAGGGAGGCTTGGTGCGGGGCGACTTCGGGCCGTCGCTGAAGTATCGCAACCACTCGGTCAACGACATCATCGCGCAGGGCTTGCCGGTGTCATTGTCGCTGGGGCTGTTGTCGTTCTGCTTTGCGCTAGGCATCGGGATTCCGCTGGGCGTGTGGACGGCGATTCGCCGGGGGCGCTGGCAGGATCATGTCGGCAGTTTTTTTTCCATTCTCGCGGTTTGCATCCCGGCGTTTGTGCTGGGGCCGGTGCTGATTGTCTTGCTGGGGATTCGGTGGCCGGTGTTCCCGGTGGGACTTTGGGGCGGCCCGTGGCACGTGATCCTTCCGGCGGTCACGCTCGGCACCTACTTCGCCGGAAAAGTTTCGCGGTTGGCCCGGGAGGGGATGAGCCAGGCGTTGCAGTCGGACTTCATCACCACGGCGCG
>MPLU02143544.1_pt1 | contig 15380 bp, 17 predicted proteins | sample 1617381 | NCBI WGS metagenome assembly MPLU02 (sample SAMN05944801, study PRJNA350692) | marine metagenome | biome: marine; feature: ODZ; material: water; isolation source: 90 m water sample filtered on 0.2 um supor filter | place: Pacific Ocean | collected 2012-04-08 | depth 90m m
AAATCACAATATAGTTCTTTAGTTTTCTTTACCATGCAACCTCACAATTTCGTTAATAGTATCAAATGTATTGTCGATCATATAAACGTTTTTATAATTATCGCTTTTGCTGATGACCATTCGTTTACTTTCATTGTTGATGAACACACAGTCTGCTTCTGCTACAACCTTTTTAATCCAAGTAAAGTTTTCTGGCACATCATTTGAATTTGGAATTGTATAGATCACCATTTGTTCTGTTAGTGAAACTGAATTAAGAAACTTATAAAAGTCATCGGGACCAAAACCAAACACACCAATTTTAAGAGATTGTGTGTCGTAAAAGTCTGGTGGTGTAACGATGTTAAAATTTGTCAGCTCAGTTGTCTGTTCCATCTATTTTATTTTATTGTCTGTTTGTCTTTTAGTCAAGTTTTTAACATAGTCATCTTGTTGGATATTTTTCTTAGATGGTTTTGCTTCTGGTACTGGAATTTGTTTTGGCCTGCCCCAGTAATCTAGTTTAAGTTTTTCATTTTCAAGTTTGTACATCTTGCCTCTAGTCTTCCATTGTATGAGTTCATTAATTTGTTTTTGTAAATGATCATTGGTAGCGGCAATTTCCTCTAATGTTTGTGGTGTTGGTTTGTTTACTTCAACCTCGCGAGGTTTCTTCTCTAATTCATCTAATGCTTGTGCTAATAATGTTAGAGTCCTTTTGTACTTCTTCCATATTGTGTCTATGGTTTGTTTAGACTTGTTGTCCATCTTTTGCAAGTCTGTCTTGTATTTGCTGTTCAAGTTCAGCAATATCAGAAGGTGTGCTAAGGTCAATTTGTGCTAAAGATAACTGCTCACGTAATGCATCGTTCTCTTGTAAAGCATCATGTAACATCTGCAGAGACTTCCTGTACTTTGACCATAAACTATCTACTGCTTTTTGTTTCTCAGTCATTGCTTTTTCTCCTTAAGTTTTTTGTCAACTTTGTTTTCTAAATCTTTGATGTCAGATGGTGTATCAACATCAAGATCAGATTCAACTTCTACTATCTTTTCTACTTCTTTTTCTATGATTTTATCTTTGATTATCACATGTGGTTCTTGTTGAGTAGTGACTTTACCTTCTGGTGTTGCGAACAATGGTTTATTGCCACCTATGGTTTCAAAGTCCCAACCATATCTGTGTTTGAGTGAGAAGTTTGCCGCTATCAATAACAACACAGCCAATGGATCAAATACAAATATAATAATGATAATAACCCAACGTACTGCTTTCTCTAACAGATTAGTGTCTGCTTCTTGTCCATACACAAACTCTGCAATGTATTTTAGTGGTCCTACATCTGCTTCTAGTTTTGCAAGTTTGGTTTGGATAATAACTTTTTCTTCATTCTCTATGTCTATCTTAACTTGTTCAGCATCAATTAATGCTTCAAGCTCTTCTATTCTAGCATCAATATCTTCAGTCTTGTCTGTGCTTTGTGTTCTTAACTTTTCTATAGTTGTATTAATTAAAATTATTTGTGATTCGTATTTGATATCTACTGCTAACAATTCTTGATCTAAAGACTTTTGTGCTTTTGTTATTTGCGATTGTAAGTCATCTATTTGTGGTTTGTATTTGGCATCAACATCGTTAGTTGTAATTACTGCGGCCAAATCAGTTTTCATTTGTGCGTTTACATTTTCAATATCTGTTGTCAGCTTTTCGTTGATTGCAATTATTTCTTTTTGTACTGCTGATGCAACTGCAACTTCATTGGCTAGTATTTCTTCTATCTTTGTATTGTAGTCTTTCTTTTTAATTTGTCTTTTATCACGCATAAGATTTGTTTGAGCAATGTCTTCATCTTTACGTTTTTGTGCTTGGTCTCTTCTATCGTTCTGCAGATCAATTTGTGATTGTGCTGTTTCTTTTAACAGGTCAATCTGTGATTGTGCTGTTTCTTTGATGCTTTGTTTTGTAGCTTCAACCTGTGCAAGAAAGTCTTTCTTTTCATCTGCAATTCTATCGTATATGGTTTGTAACTGTGATTGTAAATTTTGTATAACCAAACCACTTTGATCATTTAGTGTTTTCTTTTCATTTGATATTCTTGTAAACAAATCATTAAGGTTGCTTTGCTCTACTTGTACTAACTCATCTACTCTTACTTCTACGTCTGCACCACCTTGACTCATCTGTGTGTCTATTTCTTTGATCCATCTCTCTATTTTGTTTTCAGAACGCAATATTTTTTCGTCTATGGTTTCTAATTGTGTGCCTACATTTGTTTCTGCAGATGTTTGTTCAACGTGAGCTTTAGATAAGAATCCAAAGATACCCATAGATGTTATAAACATCAACACCACAACTGCTATGGTGAGGTAAGATTTTAATAACCAAGGTATGATACGCCAGTTTTGATACAGCCAAGATGCTGTGACCAACTTGCCTACTTCAAGAACTGTTCCCATGATCATGATTGGTACAGCCGCCGCGGCAAATATAGCCGCCAGTCCAAGAATTGAATAATAAATCGCTACTGCTGATATGCTGAGTGCTGTAATAAATGTCAATAAGATTAAAAACATCGTACGATATTTATAGCATCTTTTTGTTAAGAAAACTACCTAAATAATTGGTTATGGGTTAATACCGTCAGTGCCTTGTTGGTTACTGATTTGACTGTAATCAGCATCAAGTGCCACTGTAATGTTATCAAATATTTCGCCAGTGGTGTGTGGATTACCAACTGTAACATCTTGCATAGAAATTTTGTCATCACTTGCAGGAGTTGCCACCATTCTGTTTTTGATAGTCACTGTGTTGCCATTTGCCGCCGCCACAGTTGAACCATTGTTAAGTGATAAAGCAATCTGCTCTTTCAAAAATAGTATCGCTGTGCTTAGTGAAGTGGATCCATCTAATGAAGTTGTGCTAGTTGCACTACCTTTACCAAGTGCTGTGCCATAGTTTGAGAAAAACTCACATTGTTCATAGCCAATTGTCATTGTTAAAGCGCCTGGTGTTGCATCGCCATTTGCATTAGTTTGTCCTACGTCTCTCACAGTAAAGCCTCTGCCTACACCTGACAAGGCTGTGATAAGTCTTTCAAATCTTATCAGTCCTCTTTCACGTTCTAGTGCTTTAGCATCTGTGGTTGGGCCTGTCACGCCTTTTGTGCCTGAACCATTTGTGTCATAAAAGTATGGGCCTGTAGTAGCCGTTGATGGTCTTGATCCTATTGGTGTAATACCTCCGGCACTTGTTGCTGTACCTGTAGCAAATCCTGTTGCCGCGATAGTCACCCTAAAGAAGGTCGGCATGTTCATATCGTTGTCCAGCTTAAATGGCATGGCGTGTTCTCCTATTTGCTTGTATTTATACGAGATAATATCAATTGGACAGAGTTTGCAATATGAAATCCATGCATCTTTGCCCCCAATTTGCGTTTGCTAGTTGGTAATTGTGTGATATTGATGTAGATTCTGTTGCATACATGTCTGACACTTTGTTGTGATCAAGATTTGACATGCATTCTGCGTACACTTCTACTCTTTTGCCTATATCTTTAATAGAATCCCATTCGCACTTTCCATACGGTTTAAACCCCATTTTTTTAAGCGTAGCGTTGAATTTATAGCCCCCTAGTGCAAAGAATAGCCTGTTGGCCTGTAAAGGTTTTGATGTTTTTTCTGTAAGAAACAAGTTTGCATGCCAGAAGTTAGTTTCACGCACAATTGAACACATACTATGGTCAAATATTGTGTTGGGCGTGATCCTACTAATCCATGGGCTGTGTAATCCAACTGTGTGTGAGCCAAACTTTTGTATCCATTCTGTTTGATCTAAAGGCAACACAGTAATAGACCCATGTTCTTTGTTCATATAATCATCACTGTTGAAGTTGTTTATTTTGTTCTGTTCATCAAACATCTTTGCAAATATCTCTTCATCATAGTCTTGTAGATTAGATTGGTTGAAATACCTGTACAGCATTTTATGTTTAAATGGTTCTAAGTGCGTCCACAGTTTGTCTATGTGTTTGTGTCTTCGGCCAAGCAAGGCATCAAACAAAAATTGTTTGTGCTTGTTGACATTTGGTTTTACATTTACAGCACTTTCAAACCAACTACCAGCATATATGAATTTAGGATTATCAAATCCAAAAGGTGAATCTTCTAACACAACATCAGACAGCAGTATCACTTGTTCTAATGGACGACCACATGCCTCAACAAATAAATTTTGATTCATTGTGACGAAGTCTTCTTTAGCAACTATTACGATCACATCAGCAGAAGAGTCTATCTTGGCCACAGAGTCTGGACCAGTTTGTATAGTAAAATTAATAGTGATACCAAATTGTTTTTCAACAGATTGTTGTGTGTGATATTGATCACATCTTTCTTTGAAGTACAGTTCCCAGTCAGATGGCTGACCATTGTATCTAGTTTCGCTCAAACTAGATGTGTGTGCAATTGTTTTTACGTTGATAAGACGTTGTAGTTCTTGTTTGTCCATTAAAGAGTTTGAGGTTGAAGAACAACCCTACCAGAATTATTTAACCCATTCCAGTTTACTCGCCAATCATACTGTCCCCATCTACATGCGTCACCCCAAAATTCTTTGGTCCTAAGGGTGCCATGAATGGTTCCTGTGAATTCTCTACAATGTCTTCCATGTAGAACATAAGTGCTTATGACAGTGATAGTGCCTGATGTATTAGTTTGTGCATTGTACCATGTTTGGGTGTGTCCAGACTTTGCCAGTTCAAGTGTTTCATTGAATGTCTTGTCCATCGCAAATCTACTGTCTTGTCCTAGCCCATGACCACCACTGATGGTATTTGAACATGCTCCTAGAAATAATAAACCAATTACCAATATTGTTTTCATAGTTTATAGTAGCATGGATAGATGATCTGTCAAATGGCAAGTTTCTGTTGCCAGGTACTTGCCAAACCCCGTTAGCCTATATTAGGCCGCCATTGCAAATTCGAAGTTATCGTTTGCGTTTATTTGTTTGAACTGATTGATGGTCGTGTCTTACCAGAAACTCCACAATGTTTTTCAAATCAATCGATCCTATGTCCACCCCCAACATACACATATTTGGTATTACAATATCCACAGAGTTTGAAATCTTCATCCTCATCTATAACGTAATACACCCTAGGGTGATCACCATCAAATGCACCATCACAGTGAAACTCACGGTTGTGTATCTCAATGGTGGAGTGGCCGGGTACTGCCCCCGGGTCTTGTCTTTGTATTGTCATTGCTTCAACGTTTCTTATTAATTATATTTGGTAAAATTTAATGCGTCAATATGTGACTTGTATTTTGTTTTTCAAAAGGTTTTGCCTGCGTTGGGCATACCAGTTATAATTTTTATAGTCTTTCATTCTTGCGTCAATTGATATTTGCACATCTTGTGGTTGCCAATTGTTTGAAATATCATATTCAAAATCTAGTGTGATTGGATAATTGGACCCTGTGTCTAGCAACAGATTATTCTGTAGTGTTAACAAATTGCTGGGATAATTTTTACACAGTTGATCCAGTATCTTTTGCGTGATTACAAATAAGTCAGCTTTGATACTGTATAAGAATTGATTGCTTTGAATAATAAGGTTGTGCCCTCTGTATTTCTTTTTGTTCATTTTGCCTGTAGAAAGATAAATGAATATGGTTGTGTATAATTCTTGCACATGTTTGTACACAGGATTTTGTTTGTTTGTAAAAATTTCTTGCCATAACAAATTATAGTATGTGCTGTATCTAATATCTTTCACTTTATTCAAATACTTAGAAAAAATTTGACTGTATCCATTGATGTGAAAATGCATAATCATCCATGCATAAACATAGCCTTCTGCCATGTCCTTTGTGGTCATGGTGCTTGTTTGGTTTACAATCTCTAATTGTTCAGGAATGTCGTCCCAATAATTGTAATTGTTGATGGTCAAGTAATCACTTGCAATCACTGATTGAAGTTTATATTTTTGTCTTGTTGATTCATCAGCAAGTTCACTATTTTGTAATAGCTGAGCCAACCATACATCAATACTATCATGTTGTCCAACTTCTAGCAATTCACACAAACCTGACTTCCATGTTTCTAAAGTTTCTAACGGCAAGCCTAGTATCATTTCACTGTATGTTTTCACTTGATATTTGTTTGCTGTTTGCATCACATGTCGAATATTGCCAAAGGCCATGTTTGTACGTTTGATTGCTTCTAGCGTGTGTGGATTCATACTTTGCACACTCACTGTAATACCTCTAGACAGATGATCTAAATCTTGTGCAATCTGAAACACAGTATCGTTACTGTTTTTGGTGTATTGTAAGTTCACAGCATCTATTTCACTTTCACTTGCAACTTGTTTGATTATTCGTGCAATTTCTAAATCACGTTCTTTTAATATGCCAAAGTTTGCATCAGCACAAAACAAATATGTGATTGGTTTACCTATACACCATTCTAGGTCTTGCATCACTCTGTGTAGGTTAAATTTTTTAATTTTACTTTGTGTTAGACTGCCCCAATTACAAAATGTACAGCTAAATGGACACCCACGGTTGGTTTCAAATATCATATTCCACTTCGCATCTGGATTGTCTTGAATTAATTTATCAAACATTCCTGTCATGTAAGGACTAGGATAGTTAAGCTCTTCCAATCTTCTTTTAGGAAATGTTTTTGATACTGGTTTGTCTTCTATGACGCATTCAAGTATCTCTAAGAAATTTTGTTCTCCTTCGTATTGAGCAACACTATCTATAAAATCGTGTTCAAGGAAACTTAGATTGACTTGTTCACCGCCAAACACAATCACACACTCTGGCCATTTTTCTTTGACTGCTTTGGCTACTGCAAGGCAATATTGTTCGTTCCACATGTAGCAACTGAAGCCACATACGCTAGGACTTTCCATGCTTTGTACCACATCAGATGGTTTATCTCTTTTGAAAAATAACTCTTTGATGTTGAAGTGTGATTGAATGTGTTCAAATTGGCTCACATAACTTGCAAGGCAACCAATACTGTAAGGTAGCCAATAGGTTACCTTGTCGTTATACACATTTGCGTATTGTGGTTGAAATAGATATATGTTTCTCTTAGAGTTTAAATCCTTTGAATGTGTCATCGGTTACATCTTGCTTGATGCCTCCAACTACATATGACTCAACTTCTGTTTCTTGTGGAGCAACTTGCAATCCACTACTACTTAACCAATGCTGTGTCCATGGCAAAGGATTTGTATTAGCTGGGCGATCGTATATTGGATCAAATCCAATTGCTTTTATTCTTCTGTTGGCTATAAATTCTACATAGTCTCCTAGTAGTTTTGCATTCAATCCTATGATGGATCCATCTTTCATTAAATGTTCTGCCCATGCTTTCTCTTCAAGCACACATGTCTTGTACATTTCAATTACTTCTTTATCACAAGACTTAATAACCTTTTGCATTTCTTTGTCATCACCTAGTTGCCAGTTTTTAATAATATGCGTAGTCAGTGCCAAATGCTGTGCTTCATCTCTTGCAATCAATGATACTATCTTAGCAGAGCCTTCCATAAGTTTTAATTCACCAAAGGCAAATGTACATGCAAATGACACATAAAATCTTAGGCCTTCTAAGATGTTTACATTAACCATTGCAAGATATAATTGTTTTTTAACTTCCTTTATATCACCTTTGCCTTTGATAAAATAATCTGTTGCTGTTTGATAAAAATTATCATAATTTTCTGTGACTGATACTGCTCTTTTTAGAATCTGTTCATCGTTCAGTATTGTGTCAAATACTTCACTAGGGTCAGCATAAACATTCTTCATAATGTGCGTGTATGAACGTGAGTGTATTGTTTCAAAGAAGTCCCATGTTATAATGCAACCTTCTAGTTCTGGATTTGAAACATATGGTAAGAATGCTAAACTAGGTCCTCTGCCCTGCACACTATCTAATAGTGTTTGGTATTTTAAATTTGCTGTAAAAATGTGTTTTTGTTCTGGTCTAAATGTTGCGTAGTCTGATCGATCTTTTTGTAGCGATACTTCTTCAGGACGCCAAAAATATCCTAGCATTTTTTGGTTCAATTTGTCTAGCTGTGGGTATTTGAATATATCATAACGTTGTACGGATTGATCTTCGCCAAAAAACATTGGCTCTTTGCTGAAGTTGATATCTTTTCTATTGAATACTGTTTTCATGTGTTTTAATTATTATAGTTGTTTTAAATTGTGTGTCAACACTAGATTGTGCAGGCTTCACAATTTTCATCGTCCATTGATGGGTCAAATGGTATTACATTATCATTACCAACAGGCAGTTCTTCTTGTGTGTCATCTTCTTTCATATCATTTGTGTTTTGATAGTAAGAAGTTTTCCAACCAAACTTGTAAGTGTTCAACAAGTCTTGTGCCATTACACTCAAAGGTACTTCGTTGTTTTCAAAGTGTAAAGGATTGTATGACCAGTTGCCACTGATTGCTTGATCAAAGTACTTTTGCATTACAGATACCACGTTGATGTAACCATCATTGTTTGGCATATCCCAAAGCAAAGTATAAAAGTTTTTCAATGATTGGTATTGCGGAACAATTTGTTTGAGTGGACCTTTTTTAGATTTCTTTACACTCAAATAACCACGTGGTGGTTCAATACCATTGGTTGCATTGCTAACCACTGACGAGCTTTCACTTGGCATTTGTGCTGATAGTGTTGAATGTCTCAGTCCATGTTTTACAATACTCTTTCTTAATGATTCCCAATTCATTTTAAGTTTACGAGTGACAAGTTCGTCTACTTCTTTTTTGTAGTGATCAATTGGTAACTGTCCATCTGCATATTTTGTTCTATCAAATTTATCACATGCACCACGTTCTTGTGCTAATTTGTTTGATGCTTTTAATAGATAGTATTGAAAGTGTTCTGTGAGTTCGTCTACAAGTTTAAGAGCTTGTTTGTCTTCATATTTGACTTTGTTCTTTGCAAGATAATGTGCCAACCCAATGTAACCTATGCCTAGTGAACGTCTTGCTTTTGTGCTTATCTCTGCCGCTTCTACAGGATAGTTTTGATAGTCTATGATTTCTTCTAATGCTCTCACACTCAGATCACACAGTTCTTCTAGTTCTTCTAGTTTAATATTGCCTACATTTATAGCACTAAGAATACAAAGTGCAATCTCTCCATCAGGGTCATCAATGTGTTGAATAGGTTTTGTTGGTAGTGTTATTTCTTGACACAAGTTGCTCATGAATACTTTGTCTTTGAATGATGAGTGTGTGTTGCAATGATCTATGTTCATAATATAGATACGCCCTGTTTCTGCTCTTTCTTTGAGCAAGTCCATCACAAGTGTTCTTGCATCTACAATTGTCTTTTTGATTGTTGGATCGTTTTCTGCTTTGACATACATCTTATCAAATTCAGGCATGCCAAATGCTTCATACATTTCTGGTATATCATGTGGCGAAAATAAACTTATCTTACCGCCTTGCAAAAATCTTTCATAGAATATCTTAGACATCTGTATTGAATAGTCTAGTTTTCTTACTCTGTTGTCTTCTGTGCCTTTGTTGTTCTTAAGCACTAAAATGTCTTCAATTTCTTTGTGCCATATTGGAAAGTGTACAGTTGCACTACCACCACGCACACCATTCTGTGTACAGCATCTCACAGTTGATTCAAACTTTTTTAGGAAAGGGACAACTCCAGTATGTGCTACTTCTCCACCACGTATCTTAGAATTAATTGCTCTGATTCTGCCTGAGTTAATCCCAATCCCTGCTCGTTGTGCCACATACCTGCCTATGGCCATATCCGAAGAAAATATAGAAGGTAATGTGTCGTCTGAATCAACTAGTACACATGAAGCAAACTGCCTCATAGGTGTACGCACACCTGCCATCACTGGCGTTGGTATGTTGATTTTAAACTGTTAAATAGCGTCATAATAGTGTTTAACATAATATAAACGTTGTTCTTTGTCATAGTCAGCAAACAGAGTAGCCGCAATCATAATGTACATGTATTGTGGTGTTTCATATAACTTGCCTGTGGATCTGTCTTGTACAAGGTATTTGTCTACCACTTGTCTAAGGCCAGCGTAGGTAAAGTTAAGATCTCTGTCGTGTTTGATCCATGTGTTAAGTTTTTTGATTTCAACTGTTGAATACTTTTCTAGAATGCTTTTATCATACACTCCTAGGTCTATGTTCTTTTGGATTAATTGTAGTAATGGTGTTGTTTCAAACTTGCCAAATACATCCTTGCGTACACCCCACAGTAGCAACCTTGCGGCCGCATACTGATAATTAGGTGCATCTAGGGATATTAAATCGTTTGCAGATCTAACCAATATTTCTTGAATGTCTTGTGTGCTCATGCCATCAGCAAATTGTAGATTGGAGTTCATTTCAATTTGTGATGAAGACACACCAGTGAGACCTTCACAGGCTTGTTCTACTACGAAGTGTATTTTGTCTATGTTAAGGGGTTCTGTCTTTCCGGATCGTTTAATTATTTTTATCTGTTTCTGGTTTGTGTTTGTTTGCATATTGTTTTGATTTTGTTGCTCCGGAAACATGCTAATATGTACCGAAGTAGTTAAGACAATTATATATTAAGATTTGGTTCTACGCAATATAAAACACAAAAAAAATTGGTAGGTTATACAATGCTTTCAATTTGATATTTGAATGTGGCATTGTTGCCAGTTGATGTTGTTTTGTATTGGACAACACCACCTGTGGTTACAAAGAAAGTCACACCAGTTGCTGAGTTTTCAATAAAGTTGTCTATGTAATCAACTGAAGTTGAAGTTCCTGTAATTTGTAAAGTCCCATTACGTCTTGCTGTATCCCTTGTGATCAAGTATTTGATGTTGATCGCAAACTCATTATCAATGTCGTATGTAATTGGTGTAGCTGTAAATGAGCTGGTATTATCATTTAATGTTGCTGTTTGTAAGTTGTGTTGGTGAATTGCTGAGCCTATGACTGGAGCAAATGTACCTTGATCACTTCTATTGAAATAATTGCCTATGATAGCGTTGTTTGGGTGTGCAACATTTAAAATTGCTACGTCAGAAGTACCATCGTTTGCTGTGCCAACATCTTTGAAGCTGTTAAACGCAAACACATTACCTTTTGGTGTGCCGTTGTCGTATAAATGCACAGCTTCGTTGTCTACGTTATCAAAGAAACAACCAATTGCACGAACATATCTAGGTCCAACGGCCTGTCCAGCAGTTGACCCATCAGCATCTTCGCCTAGTTTAATTGATTTATAGTTGATATCAAACAAACAGTTTTGAAAGTTTACATCTTCAACATCATAATCACTACTGAATCCATATTCTATGCTTTTGAATTCACACTTGTCAAACAGTATATGTTTTGTGATGTTTAGTACGGTGCTGTCGATATCTATACCTTTGAACGCAGATGTGACTGAGTCTCCTTGTGCCCATGTGCCTACAAATTTACAATCAACAAACCTAACATGCTTTGCTCTATCAAGTAACACACCTGAATTAGAACCAGATGTTTTGAAACTTATACCTTCAATGTCAATGTGTTGAGGAGTCGTTGCACCATTTGATCCTATGTTTGCGCCTGTGGCACCTAAACTGTCAACTGTTCTTGCAACATAGTCTTGTGCTGTGTCTGTTTGATTAAGTATGGTTTGTTCTGCACCATCACCTTTGATTGTAATGTATGGATACAATTTAATTAAATCACCTGTGATTTTGTATGTGCCTGCAGGAAAATATAGTGTTCTGCGAGCATCAGCTGTAGCATCTGATGTGACTAAGTTTTGTATTGCTCTGTTGATTGCGGCTGTGTCGTCTGTGGTTGCGTCTCCTTTTGCACCAAAGTCTTTGACTGATGCAAAGTCATCTAGTTTTTGTTGAAATGTTCTTACAATCTTTGCACCGCCGGCTCCAGTAGTAACAGGTGTTACCGTGTTGCCTCTGTATGTGTAATCATCTAGCAGATCAAAAAGATTAGTTCCACCAGTTAATATTTCAGTGTTTCCTACCTTAGGAGCACCTTCTTCTACTGGTCCATTACCTATGAATAGACGTTGTTCATCAACTGCCCAACCTAACTCACCAGCGGCAAGTTGAGGCACATCAGAGTATTTTCCACGTCTATGTTGTATTCTTGATATTTGTACGACAGCCATATAGACTATTTATTGTTATTCGTCAGCGTAATCTATATTGATCGCTGTTGACCCATCCACTGATGTAAATGTACCATCATAGGCCGCAGGCAACGAATCTCCTGCTTTGTACTTGGTCTTCCAATCTGCTACCCAGGCCGCCCAGTCAGCCTTCATTGTTGCTCTTTCTGCCTTTACAGTTGTGATCAGACCATCAGTACCTGTAATTGTAGTGGTCATATGTGCAATGCCGTTAGGTTTTTGTGGAGTAGTTGGTTTGTTAGGATTAAAAGGTGCGTTTAATTGTGCCATATATCATATTTATGCTCCTTCGAATTTAATATAATACTCAGCGACTCTGTTCAACCATTGGTCAGCCCAGTAATCAAACTCATCTGGCCACAGGTCAAACTGTTGATACTGTAGATCACGTGAACACATAAAAATATGTCCTTCTCTTATATCAGTGCCATACACTTTGTTATGTGCTGTTGCATATGCGGCCAACTGTAGATAGTAATCATCTACCCATTCTTTCTTTTTTGGCTTGTTGGTTTGTTTAAAATCCATAATAGATGCATTGCCTTTGTACACGCCACATAAGTCAGTTGTACCTGAGTACATTTCAGGATAGTATAATCCTTGTTCTATGGCCCAAACTTCGTCTACACCTGACAATCCGTTTTCAATAATCACATCTGCCATTTTGTTTGCTTGTATATGCACGAGATTGTTGCCAGGTTGTCTAGTATCTCCTGCTAAGAATCTTTCTAAGTTGTTGTGTAATGCTGTGCCAACACCTGCGGCTTCGGTCATTATACGTTGTGCTTCTTGTTCGCCTACTCGTTTGCGCCATTGGTTCAATCCTGTTTGGTCTTTGGTTTTAGATAAGATTGTTGTGACCGAAGGAGTTGTACCAGATGGTGTTTGATATACTCTTTTGCCTTGCTGATTAATTTGCTTTACATTATGGTATTGTATGGCTTCAACAAATGGAGGTGGATTATATGACATACTTTATTGTATATTCTAGTGTTGTTGTAAGCAACCATAATTAATTTACAACAATGCGTGTTAAAATAAATCAACTTATTCCTGTTATATTTCCGCCGGGTGCAGGAGGACATTTTTTCTATAATTTATTAACAATACATCCAGATGTAATGCCCATGGGCAAAGACCAATGTATGAAAAAGTTGTTTGTAGATAAGAACATAGATGATAGTGTAGCAAGAATAAAATTGACTGTGCCAAAAGACTTTTCACAGTGGCAAGACCTTGAAGCACATGACTATTATATTGCACCCCCAAAGTTTGATGATCCTACTAGCAAAGCTGATTGGTTGGTGTATGGAGATAAATTTGAACTTGAAGGAGATCATCATTTTTTTCGCAAAATAAACAAAGATTGGTATAGGTATGGCATTACTGTGCATGATCAAACACAGTTTCCAATGCTTGATCATATTAACAAACACATAGGTTTTGATAGATTTGATCAACATGTATCTAACAGCAGAGCAAAAATACCTAAGATAGATTATGATTATAGAAAATGGGATATGCCAAGACATACTCCAAAGGTTTGGGTGACTGATTCTGATGAGTTTTACTATGATTGGTCCAAAGCAAAGCGATGGATAAAATTAACTTTTGAATACTTGAATCTAAGAATATCAGAAGAAGGTATGGATGCTATTGATTATCTTTGGCATCATTATGAATCAGTTCATTCCATTCCGTAAATGTTTGTGCAAATGATTGTTTCCTGTATGCATCATGTCGTTTGGTCCATGCTAAAAACTTATGCCACTCTAATTCTTTGTCTGTTTGCAACCACATAAACTTCACAATCTCTTTGAATTTGGTGTTGTATTCACTTGACATTAATTTAACATCAACAGTTCTTTTTAACTTGTCAGGCATATTTTGTATGCAATAGTAATTAGGAAAGTACACAGAGTTAATGTAAATGTAATCTTCTAATTGCACTAACCTTTTGAGTATGTGTGGGTGCGACAAATACTCAGGGTGATGCCTTATCACTTCTTGCTTTTTATATTTCATGAAGTAGTCTACAGTCTCTGGCAAATACCATACGTTCATGTTGTTCACAGTTATGATAATACCATAACGTATAGGCATTGTACTGCTTTTTTCTTTGATCCATTCTCTAAAGTTCAAAACATTTTCCCATTTCGCAGGGTGACGTTGATATTCAAATTGTTTTTCAATGCCATCCAAGCTCAATTGAAAGTCTATGCCTTTGAACTGTGATAAAATATGCCACCACTCGTTGTTGGGTACTCTACTTGCGTTGGTGTTGAAATACAAAGTAATTTTGTGAGCTACTCCTTCTTCTATCAACATTTCTAAATATCTTAGCACTTGTGGATTAGTCAAAGCTTCTCCACCAAAGTGATCAATGCGTATGACTGTGTCATTCCATTTCAATAGATCCACCAACTGTGATGTGGTCCAATTCTTTTTGTATGGTTCCATGTTCATCATAGTGCCTTCTATTTCATTAGGATAATTGTCTACATGTTGTTTGGCTTCTGGTATCCAGCTGAAAGAATCTTTTGGCCCGCATATTCTACATTGCAGGTTGCAGATGTTGCCGTTTTTCAAATACAACACCAAAGGTCCGTTGTGATAGGTTTGATTCTCAATGGAAGCAATGGCTTGGTCCATGTCAAACTTGTTTGCATCATGAAAACGTTGTCTATAACTTTCTATGCCGTTGTCTTCATCATTCCAACAAGATTTACACAAAGGATCTCGTATGTTGTTGGCATGATTGTTTCTCAATTGTTCTAAGTCTGTGTGGTTCCATAAATCTTGTTTGTCTTTCCACAGCCCATCTAACACAGCACATGGCGAATGATTGCCTTGTTCGTCCAACATCAATTGCACAAAAGGTGCCATACATTGGTTGCAGGAAGGTTTATTGTTGTATTTTTGCATAGATATCCTGTGCGAAAGTTTTATGCACAGTTGGTCCAAAATGTTTAAGGTCTCTGGCTACATCAAAAAAGGTATGATGTGTCTGTTCTCTTTGTATCACTTGCATTTGTTGAACATGAGATGTAACCAACCGCACATGTTTGTTTTCACACGCAGTTTTTATCATCCAATGATTCTTGCTCATGTTGTAATAGTCTTCGTAGTCATTGATGGTTGTGAAGTGCATTTGAATGTCTGCATGATCTTGTGGTGATATACCATG
>MPLU02248591.1_pt1 | contig 15380 bp, 21 predicted proteins | sample 1617381 | NCBI WGS metagenome assembly MPLU02 (sample SAMN05944801, study PRJNA350692) | marine metagenome | biome: marine; feature: ODZ; material: water; isolation source: 90 m water sample filtered on 0.2 um supor filter | place: Pacific Ocean | collected 2012-04-08 | depth 90m m
GAGATTCCAAAGGTTGAAGTCCCCTCGCGAGCTACGCCCGATACAACCGGCCCCAAAGCCTCCCAGGGGCATTCCATGCCAGGGACCATCATCGAGATTGCTCTCATAACGCACCGTGTAAGGCTTTTGCCAACCCAGGCCAAAAGGACGGGCCCAACTAGCAGCAGGCATAGTCCCTGACTTCAAGCTCGTTCCACGTTTAAACAAGGACCTTAAAGCTGAAAAGCCGAAGAAGGCCATGGGGCAAGAAACGATGCAACCAGCTTGTCAGCAGCTAAGCCGTGAAGCTAGACCCATCAAGTCATTGCTGTAATGACAAGATGTTCTCACTTAACGACCAAAGTGGTTGATATCTCTAGATACATTGCCTGCCAACGAGTCTTGCCTCAAGTCTGTCTTTTTTAATCTGCAATAAGTGCAACAGCCACAACCATTTCCTCCGCCATTACCACTACCTCGGCTTCAGCGGTAGTGGTAATGGTTGATGCTTCAACTGCAACTTCTAGGACTTCTAGCTCAACTTCTAGCTCAGTTTCTTGTGACTTTAATCAATATGCCTCTGTACTCAGCTCTTGTTTTCTTCCACTAGTTCACATCAGCTGCTAGCAATCAATCTCACAAGGCCAACAACGACTTCCTTGGGATTGGGATCTTCGTCTAATTCTAATTCCAGAAGTCTTAGCTGACCTGCAGTTGATTAACCCAACGATTTCTAATACGGCCCTATTTCAAACAGGAAGCCGAACCCCTACGCCCTACTCAGCATCCAACAACGCATCGATGGTGACGGCAGAGCGAACCAAGGCCTGGTAGCGCTGCAGAACACGGCGATTGCGATCCAACCAGCGCGCTGGATCATGAGCTTGGGCTGAACTTGCAGCAACATCTAGGCGAGGGGCTTCGCCATCAAGCAATTCCAGCTCGCCCTGCTGCTGAATCAAGGCAACCACCAACTCATGCAAACGCCGACGGCGATCAAGCACAAACTCATCCTGTTCCGTTTTCTGCACCTTGCCCGCCATCTCGTCCGCCACCTTGACCATCTCCATGCTGTTCACCATTCAAGTCAACGACAAGTCAGCTCTCCAACCTCTCAGCCGAGAATGACAACATGCCGGCCTCCATCAACCCCGCACCGATCCACGTCATCGGCACCGATGCCGCGGGCTTAGATCACCTTGCTGTGCCATTCCAAGAGCTGGTGCTCTCAGCCCAAGGGCTGGCTGCTCCACGTCGCCTGTTGTCACAACTGCCGAGCTGGTGGCAGCAGCAGCAAACGGATCAGCCTTTGCCAGAACTGATCGCCAGCGATCAACCAGAGGATCTGATCGCCTGGTTGCAACAGCTGCAGGGCACATCCGTCGTGCTAGCCAGCGGCGACCCGCTCTGGTTCGGCATCGGCAGGCGACTACTCGAGGCATGTCCTGCTGATCAGCTGCACTTTCATCCAGCTCCTTCTTCACTGCAACTAGCCTTTGCCCGGCTTGGCCGCCCTTGGCAGGATGCCGCCTGGATCAGCCTGCATGGCCGTGACCCGGCCCCCTTGGCTCAAAAGCTGCAACAACGCCCCGCAGCTCTAGCTGTACTCACCGATCCCAGCCGCGGTGGTGCAGAGGAAGTGCGTACGATTTTGCGCGCTTCTGGCCTGGAAGCTGCGTATGCAGTGTGGCTTTGCGAACAGCTCGGACACGCCAATGAACGGGTGCAACGGCTGACGCCACAGGATGCCTTGCCATTGGATCTTCATCCCCTACACCTGGTTGTGCTGCTTGCCGAACAAGTTGCTCCACCAGGAGATCCAGGCGAACTTCCCTTGTTCGGTCTTGAAGATGGCTTGTTCCTGCAGCACGACGATCGCCCTGGCCTGATGAGCAAACGGGAGCTTCGTGTTCAGCTCCTAGCAGAGTTAGACCTGCCAGAACACGGCGTGCTCTGGGATTTAGGCGCCGGCGTCGGCAGCGTTGGCTTAGAGGCACTGCGATTAAGGCCCAAACTGCAGTTGCTTGCTGTGGAAAAGCGTGGCGGCGGCGCAGCGCTGATCAAGGCCAATGCTGCCCGGCTTGCCGTTCAGCCTGCTGCAGTAATGGAAATCGAGGCCCTTAGCCTGCTGAATGGAACTGATCTCCCAGCAAAACTCAGCAACCCCGATCGGGTGCTCCTAGGAGGTGGCGGTCGCCAGCGAGCTGCTCTACTCAAGGCCGTAGTGCAAAAACTTCAACCAGCTGGTGTCGTCGTAATTCCACTGGTAACCGTTGAGGCCATGGCAGAACTCAGGCCTCTACTTGAAACCTCAGGTTTCACAGTGAACGTGACTCAACACCAAGCCTGGAGGGGCCTGCCGCTGGCAGGCGGCACCCGAATGGCGCCGATGAACCCGGTGATGATCCTCAAAGGCACGATGCCTTAAGGCTGCCAATCAACAGGCTTCAGCAAAGGTTGAATCTGCACAAAATCACCAACCTTGATTGATAGCCTTGCTGCCTCCCCGGCCGCCAACTCCACCACTCCATCTGCCTGCATCTTCGGGCCATAACTCGGACAGGGCAAACGAGGGCAAACAGGCACATCTGCCTCAATCGCAATCACCCGACCCTGATCAACAAACACCATGTCAAGCGCAGCCAAGGTGTTATGCATCCAAAAACGCAATCGCCTTGCAGGCTGAAACGGAAACCACATGCCCTGTCCTGATGGCAAGGCATGGCGCTGCATCAATCCCAAGCGCTGTTCCTCTGCCTTATCCGCTACCTCCAATAACAAACAAGTACCGCTTTTCAGGCACCACTGAGCCTCGAGAGGCAGATGCTGAGGTGGTGGTTCTGCCCGCACCCCAACAGATGAAAGAACGCTGAGACCAACCGCCAGCCCACCCCAGAGCAGAGGGAACCGCAATCTCTTCCCCCACCCCCACTGCAAGCAGAGGGCCCTGCAGGTCATGGTCGATCTGGTTTGGCGACATGAGGCAAACCCCATCCCAACTTGTTACGTAAAACTTGGAAGAACTCATGATCTGCCAAGCGCACAAATCTCACAGGATGATCACTGCGACGAATCAACACCCGATCTTCTGGCCACACATAACAACCAGCACTGCCATCAACCACCATCATCAAGCGATCAGGTGTTGCCGGAAAAACGGTCACTGGCTCTTGGTCGCTGAATACCAAAGCTCGTGATGCCAAGGAATGAGGAGCAATTGGGGCAAGCTGCAGAACGGGGCAATCAGGAGTAATAACTGGGCCCCCTGCACTGAGTGCATAGGCCGTTGAACCAGTAGGAGTCGAGAGAATCACGCCATCAGCTGAGATGTCCACCGGCGCATGGTGACCAATCGCGACTTCGAAGTGGCACATGCTGGTTAGAGGTTCGCGATGCAAAGCCATTTCATTGAGGGAGAGTGCCTCCCAACGACGCTGCTCTCCTCGCAACACGCTCACTACCAAGGTGCAACGCTCCTCGATCGTCCACTGATTATTGAGCAACAGCTCGAAGGCTCGATCAAGGTCGGCCAAGTAGGCCTCTGCCAAGAAGCCAAGGTGTCCAGTGTTAATGGTGAGGATTGGCACCTGCACAGGTGCTGTCTGCCGTGCCGCCGAGAGCACGGTGCCATCGCCTCCGAGCACTATTGCAAATGCCATCGAGGTATCGAATCCCTCAGGCACGCAAGCGTTGTAACCCAGCATGCGCAGATGCTGATCTGGATTGGCAAAGCCAACCATTCCACCGGAACTACTAGCTCTGACTACGTCAAAACCAGCCTGTTCAAACCTCGACTGAAGAGTTATAGCGGTCTCTACCGCCAACTCTTTGCCGTCATTAACGATCAGTCCGACACAGGGCACCGATCGAATTAGACAAAGTACCGCTTGAGTTTATGAGGGTTCCCCTCATTTTGGATGAAGCATCCGCACGTTGCTTCATCCAGTGAACAATCAACTCAGTGCTCAGAACTGCTCAAGGAAGCGAAGATCACTCGTATAAAGCCTGCGAATGTCATCGATGCCATGACGCACCATGCAGAAGCGTTCCACGCCAAGGCCTGCAGCGAAACCACTCCAGCGCTCAGGATCAAGCCCCAAGCCCTCTAAGACTGCTGGATCAACCATGCCGCAGCCCATTACCTCCAGCCAACGCCCACGCCATTGCACATCCACTTCAGCCGATGGTTCCGTAAAAGGGAAATAACTGGCCCTGAACCTCACTGGCATATCGCCAAAAAAAGCCTTAAGGAACGCCATCACAGTGCCCCTTAGATGGCTGAAATCAAGGCCTTCATCAATCGCTAGCACCTCAACTTGATGAAACACAGGCGAATGGGTTGCATCTACTGCATCACGCCGATACACCCGACCTGGCGCAACAATCCTCACCGGCGGTGGATTCTGCTCGAGATAACGTATCTGCACAGGGGATGTATGGGTACGCAGAAGCAGGTTGCCGCCTAAATAGAACGTATCTTGCATGTCACGAGCAGGATGATCCTCAGGAATATTCAAGGCAGAGAAGTTGTAATAATCGGTCTCCACCTCAGGGCCTTCCGCAACCCGATAACCCAAGCCACAAAACAGATCAACAATCTGCTCAGTGGTTGTGATTAACGGATGGCGATGCCCCATAGGTATGCCACTGGGCGGCGCGGTTACATCAATGGTTTCCCTCGCTAAACGCTCAGCCAAGGCTGCTGATTTCACCACCTGCAGCCGTTCAGCCAAAAGCTCCTGCACCTGAGTTTTAAGCACATTGGCGCGCTGACCAACAAGCGGCCGCTCATTACCAGGGAGCTTGCCCATTGCCCCAAGAACACCAGACAATCGACCCTTCTTACCCAGCAAACTCACTCGCAATTGCTCGAGAGCATCAGCATCATTCGCAGCAGTGATCGCCGATACCGCCTCGGCCTCTAGAGCATCAAGCTGGTCAGTGAGCTGCTTTAAAGAAATGATGGCGCTCACGGAAAGAAGATCGCAGCATCTGACTGTAGGCAGCCATCATGACTAAGTTCCCCGCAGTGGACCAAGACGCGATGACTCCGCTGCGAATTCTGATCAGCAACGATGACGGGGTTTTAGCTGAGGGCATCCGCTGCCTCGCCGCTGCCGCCGCTAGCCGCGGCCATATGGTCACCGTTGTCTGTCCAGACCATGAGCGCTCCGCCACAGGTCACGGCCTTACTCTCCATACCCCAATCCGAGCAGAACGAGCCGATGAGCTCTATATCCCAGGAGTTAACGCCTGGGCCTGCAGCGGTACACCGGCTGACTGCGTCAAACTGGCTCTATCAGAACTTGTGCCAGAGAAACCCGATTTAGTGCTATCTGGGGTCAACCATGGTCCCAATCTCGGTACAGATGTGTTCTGTTCAGGCACCGTGGCCGCAGCAATGGAAGGCACCCTTGAAGGATTGCCAGCACTTGCTGTGAGCGTCGCCTGCTTCCAATGGCGTGATTTCCAGGCTGCTGCCGAATTAGCGATGGATGTTGCTGAAAATGCGTTGGCAGATAACTGGCCTGACAACCTGCTGCTCAATCTGAACATTCCACCCTGCCATCCCGAGCAGATGGGAGCACTGCGCTGGACACGTCTTTCTGTACGCCACTACGACGAGCAGTTCAGCCGGCGTATCGATCCACGAGGCAGTACCTACTTCTGGCTAGCAGGAGAAGTGGTTAAAGATCTTGAAAGCGCAGGCGATGGGCCACGTGACTGGCCAAGCGATGTAGCCCAAATTGAGACCAATGCACCCTCGCTTACCCCTATCCAGCCCGATCTGTTTTGGCGCGGCAACCTTTCCGCTCTGCCAACACTAAAAGTGGCGAATCAACTGGTGCGGTAAATCCTCTGCAACAACAAAAGCGAAAAGATCAAACCGATCACATGAGCAAACAAAACCTGAGTATTGCTCAGCACTGAGAGCATCTCTAAGGAGGTAATCGGGTAGTTCTCTAATGCTGCCCGCCCAGTACCAATTGAGATTCCCGGCGCCTGCATCGATGCCTGGACAAACAGGCTTCCAGCCAATGTTTGATAACCAACGGAGGCAAATACCAACCCGAGCAGATCAACAATCACCCCCCGCTTGATCAGGCGACTAGTTTCCCCTCGACTGGGACGAGCAGCACTGTTAAGTGCACGGCCTGTTCGCACTATCAGCCAACCCTGCCAAAGGCTGTAGAGCAAAAACAGGAACGCCAAGCTGGTCAGCGATAAACCAGGACCAAGGCCTAATGCGCGCTCTGAATTACGGGCCAAGCTGCTGCCGATGTTGTTGAACAACAGCACCCCAACAACAACAACGCCGAGAATTGCCTGAATCCAAAAACGGATCCAGCCCATACGACGCAGCCCATGCGAAACCATTTGAAGATCTAGACGGTCAGCCATCCGGGTTCTTACGGTGGTCGTTCAAACTTGCCACCTACGCGCGCTATGTGCACGGCTCCCCCTTGATTCCACTCTGCAACCCTGAGCAGGCCCATACCCCTACAGCATTGGCACTCGGCAGTTTCGATGGGCTTCATGCCGGCCATCGCCACGTGATTGAAGCTGTTGCAAAAGATGCTCCTGGAGTTCCCACAGTGGTGAGCTTCTGGCCTCATCCGCGTGAAGTGCTCTATGGCGAACCACGCCTGCGACTTGATCTTCCAACCGAAAAAGCCTGCCTGCTCGCTCAACTTGGCATCAAACAACTGGTGCTGGTGCCCTTCGATTGTTCTCTGGCAGCCCTAAGTGCAGAAACATTTGTAAATCAAATGCTGATTCGCACCCTTAAGGCGCATCGCATTGCCGTTGGGGCCAACTTCCGCTTTGGGCGTAATCGTGAAGGTGACACAAACACCTTGCAGCGGTTTGCCGCTGCCGCCGGCATAGAAGTAATGGTGTTGCCAATCCTTGAGGACACAGAAGGGAGGATGAGCAGCAGCCGCATCCGCTCCGCTCTCAGTAAAGGTGATCTACACACAGCAAAGACGCTGATGGGCCGTCCCTATCGTTTTCGAGGACGCGTAGTGCGTGGCCGTGGTTTAGGTCGAAAAATGGGCTGGCCTACCGCCAACTTGCAAGTCGACGGCCGCAAGTTCCTACCAGGACTTGGGGTCTATGCCGCCTGGGCCTCCGTCGATAACGAAGCAGCAGCTTTTCCAGCTGTAATGAATTTGGGGCCTCAACCCACAGTGGATCCGACCTCTCCATCTGCTGTAGAAGTCCATTTACTAGATCAACAGCTAGATCTAGAAGGGCGTGAATTATTGATAGAGCCTGTTCAAAGACTTCGAGGCCAACAACGCTTCGCGAATTTTGAAGAACTAAGTAAACAAATTGGCCACGATGCTGAGCTAGCCCGCTCTAGCTTGATCTGAGCGCAAATCAACGTTGGTGATCAGGATTAGACAGCGACGGGATAAGCATTCGCCAAACCCCAGACAATGAATACCCCGATCCCACCTAAGAGAACAATCCCCCAAATCAGAACATGCATCGTGCTCTCTGAACCACTGTTCTCCATGATCTAGATGAGCGATGCAATTTTGCCAAGACTGCCATGAAATCGATGTCTATCGCGCCAATCGCAGATTTGCGTGTGGTTCAGCTGATAGATGCCAACCTAGATAGAGCCCGTGAGGGACTACGCGTAGTAGAGGATTGGTGCCGCTTTGGCTTAGATCGTCAAGAGCTGGTGGTAACTCTCAAGGACTGGCGCCAGCAACTAGGTCGCCATCATCTCGACAGCTATAAACAGGCAAGATCTACTGCCACAGATCAAGGGATAGGGCTAAGCCATCCAGCCCAACAGCAACGACAAGCACCGTGGCATGTTGTAGCCGCCAACTGTGCCCGCGTTCAAGAAGCACTGCGCGTTTTAGAAGAGTTTGCGCGTCATCCAGATCCGGAGCTGGCAACCACTGCTGCCACAATCCGCTATGGGCTATACGACCTTGAGGTGACCGTGCTTCACGCCAACGCCGGTGCAAAGAGACGCGAACAACTTCAAGCCTGCCGCCTATACCTGATCACTTCTACGCAAATCGATCTTTGCAGCAGAGTGACAGCCGCCTTGGAGGCCGGTATTGGCATGGTGCAATATCGCAATAAAGAAGGCAGCGATCTAGAACGGCTAAGCGAGGCTAAAGAGCTCGCAGCAATCTGCCGAAAGCATGGAGCCCTCTTCATAATTAATGATCGAATCGACATAGCCCTTGCAGTAGATGCCGATGGTGTTCATCTCGGCCAAGACGACCTCCCTACAGACGTAGCAAGGAACCTGATCGGTGCCGAACGACTTCTAGGCAGAAGCACCCAATGCCTTGCCCAGCTTGATAAAGCTGAAAATGAAGGCTGTGACTATGTGGGCGTAGGACCTGTATACGCCACAGCTACAAAACCTGAACGACAACCAGTTGGACTCGACTATGTAAAGGAGGCATCCAAAGCGACCCAACTACCTTGGTTTGCCATTGGTGGTATTAATATCTCAACCTTAGGAGCCGTAATTAACGCCGGAGCAGAACGTGTAGCGGTGGTAGGAGCGGTAATGAATTCAAAGGATCCAGCCGCAGCAAGCCTTCAACTAGTAGAGGCTCTGACATGAAGCTAAAAGTGAATGGTGAAATCAAGAGCATCGAACCAGAGCCGGTCCCAACCACGCTCGCCGCTGTGATCGAACAGCTCGGCTATCACCCTCGTCTGGTGGTAGTTGAATTCAACGGCACGATCCTGACACCAAACCACTGGCAAGAGCAGCTGGTGCAAGACATGGACCAACTAGAAATCGTCACCATCGTCGGCGGAGGTTCCTAGAGTCACATCAACTGCCAAAACGCCTTGGTCCGTCTGCAAACCCTTCCACCTAGGCGAATATTCAGCCGCTGGCTAGCCACCCTGCTAATGCCGCTTCTGATCGCAGGCCTACTTCTGCTTAGCCCCGAGCCAAGCCAAGCCGCCAGTGGTGGGCGCATCGGAGGTGGAAATTTCCGTGCCCCCTCGATGCCCCGCAGCAGCAGTGGTTTCCGCGGCAACTATGGCGGTGGTTATAGAGGTGGCTATCGCGGTGGCGGCATGGGGTTTCCCCTGATCATGCCGTTCTTCGGTGGGCCAGGAGTATTCGCCTTTTTGGCTTTAACAGCAGTTGTGGGAATTCTGGTGAATGGATTACGAGGTGCAGGTGTCAGCGGAGCTAGCACTTTTAACAGCTCTAGCGAGCTAACTCAACGCCCCACTGCCACCGGCCCAGTAACCATTCTGCAAGTACAAGTGGGACTGCTGGCTAGCGCCAAGGCTCTGCAAGTAGACCTACGTCAACTTGCAGCATCAGCAGAAACAGGCAGCTCAAGCGGACTACAACGCGTTCTGCAAGAAACCACCCTTGCCCTCCTACGTCAGCCAGAACTCTGGGTCTACGCGAATATCGAAACAGGCAGCGTGCCATTTGCCGCAGCAGAAACCACGTTCAACCGCCTCTCGATGACTGAACGCAGCAAGTTAAAGGCGGAGGTGACTTCCAATGTTTCCGGTAAACGACGAACTGATGAGCTATCTGAAAAAAGCGCTGGAGAAGCCGATCTCACCAATGAGTACATCGTGGTAACGATCTTGGTTGCAACCCACAGTCGCCTCAAACTGAGCGAATCGATCAGCGGTGAGCAACTGCGAGAAGGCCTCCGCATCCTTGGTTCCACCTCCTCGACTGATCTGATCGCCCTAGAGGTGATCTGGCAACCCGAAGGTCGTGGCGATGTTCTCAGTGCAGAAGAAGTTGTGACTTCATACCCCAACCTGCAGCACCTCTGATTTGGTTACCCCAACCGAGGGCGACCATGCACGGCTCTTCACAATATCTTCCACAAAGAATGTCCGTAATGAACCTATTTCATGGGTTTCTCATTGATATCTTGATTTGAATATATTTTTCACCCACCTTGTCCGCTGCCTCCCGCCCAGATCCCCGCATTATGAAGTGGCAGACCAATGGTGAATTGGCACACGGTGATCTATTTGAGCTAGTTCGCCGGTTGCGTGATGTGGAATTACCAAGTCACAGCAACGAGCTGTGGCGACTTGGTGCCAAATACGACGAATCAGATTGAATTCAGGCGTCCCCCTTGCGCGAACCAATTAAGTACCCCATGGTTCACTCAATCAAGCGAAGTGCATGGGCGCACCAACACTGCATTGGGTGAATACTCCGGTATTAGTGGAAGCCCTGATGCGCTATGAACAGAACCGTTTGCCACGATCAATGAGGCTCTGGGTTGAACAGTTACTTGAACTCAGCCCTCAGGACTCTGAACAGTTACTGCCTCATAGTCACCACTCCTGATAGACAAGTTTTCAGCTGAATCCATAGGCCTGAGGATGCGAAGAGCTGCCATGGCCGCTCCATAGCCGTTATCGATATTGACCACCACTAGGCCCGGTGCACAGCTGGCAAGCATTCCCTCAAGTGCTGTTCGCCCGCCTGCACTTACCCCATACCCCACCGACACGGGCACACCGATTACGGGTTGAGGAACAAGCCCCGCAAGCACAGTTGGCAGAGCTCCCTCCATGCCAGCACAGGCGATCAGCACCTTGGCCCGCTTAAGTCGAGCCAACTGATCGAGCAACCGTTGCAAACCAGCCACTCCTACATCCAGCAATAATTCACTTTGAATTCCATGCCAACGCAGAGCCAACTCAGCTTCTGCTGCAACCGGCAGATCACTAGTACCTCCGCTAAGCACCACAACTTCACCAAGTGCCGGTTGCAACATCGCCGGATCACCAAGCGTCAGACAACGTGCCTGAGCATGAAACTGCACATTGCCAAGCAGGCTGGCCACGGCGTTGGCCTTGGCTTGATCTACACGTGTAACTAGAGCCAGTTCACCAGCAGTCTTTAGGCGACTCAAGATTGCAGCGATCTGATCGCTGCTCTTGTGCTCACCAAAGATCGCCTCCACCATGCCAAGCCGCTTGCGCCGCTGAAGATCCAGACGTACCTGCGGCTCAGCCATTAGGTACCAACTCACCTTCAAATAACAGCTTGAAGGGATTACCACTGGCTTGAGCTGTGCCCTTGCGAGCCAATTGTTCAAAGCGAGCCTGCACCGCATCAACCTCAGCCTTTGGAATCGATTTCCACTGTTCTCTACTGGCCCAGCGAATCAGCAGTACGCCCTCCTCTCGTTCAGCGTCCCAAAGGATGTCCCTGCCCTGATAACCACTTTGCTTCGCCAGCCAAGGTTCCCAACTGCCCTGCTCAGCCTTGAGCCAAGCCTCCCTTGCATCGGCCGGCACCTTCAAGCGCAGATGCTCTACGACAGCGACGTCATCGCCACCAAAGCGATCCTGAACAGCGGCAATAGCAATATCGGGATGAGCTGAACACATCAATAAAAAACAGAGCAGTAAGGAAGTCAACCTAGAGAAGGCTCTACGACTCATGTCAGGCATTTCTGCTGCAACATTGCCACTGCCTGACTACTGATCCCTTCCTCGCGACCTTCTGGTCCAAGACCTTCATTAGTAGTCGCTTTCACACCCACAGCCTCCAAATCCACACCCAACCGTTGAGCAAGGTTGCTACGCATTAGATCTATATGAGGCTTGAGCTTTGGTCTCTCTGCAACCACCACAGCATCCACGTTCAAAATCTGCCAACCGCGATCACTCACCAGAGCGACCACTTTCTCAAGCAACATCAAGCTATCGGCCCCTTTCCAGCGGGGATCATCCGGCGGAAAATATTTGCCGATGTCACCTAGCGCTAAAGCACCGAGCAGAGCATCCATCAGCGCATGCACTAGAACATCAGCATCGCTGTGACCATCAAGCCCTAACCCATCAGGATGATCAAGTTTCACGCCACCAATAATCAAAGGGCGACCGGGAACCAAGCGATGGATGTCATAACCATTGCCTATTCGTAATTGCATGGAGGCAGAACCATGGGACTCCATTGTCAGCGTTGACGATTGCTGCTGATTAGACCAAAGAGCGTAGAGATCCGGGCGACGCTGCCGCGTACGTAGCTGCCGCTGCTGCTCTCGCCAGGAACTAATGGCACCATGATCCCCACTGCGCAAGATATCTGGAACCACCATGCCGCGAAAATCCGCTGGGCGGGTGTAATGAGGATGCTCAAGGAGTACTTCGCTGTGGCTCTCCTCCTGCAGCGACTCTGCAGTTCCAACAGTCCCAGGTAACACCCGCACCACTCCATTGATGACCGTCATGGCAGGCAGCTCACCTCCAGTGAGCACGAAATCTCCTACAGAAACCTCCTCATCCGCCAGGCTTCTAATTCGCTCATCAAAACCTTCGTAATGGCCGCAGAGCAGCACCAACTGATCATGATCAACTGCCCAGCGATGAAAATCCTTCTGACGTAACGGTTCTCCCTGAGGAGTTAGCAGCAACACCCGTCGCCGCGGCTGCACAGGAATCGCCTCAAAGGCAGCAAACACGGGTTCTGGCTTGAGCACCATGCCAGCCCCGCCGCCATAGGGCTGATCGTCAACCTTGTGGTAGCGATCAGTGGTGTAATCGCGGGGATTATGTGTATACAAGGCGGCAATGCCAGATGAAAAAGCACGCCCAATTACCCCAAGTTCACTAAGAGCAGTAAAAGCCTGCGGCACCAAACTCACCACATCAAGGCGATAAGGCGCCATCGGCCCTCAGGCCTCCAAAGAGGAGAGACAATGGATCTGCAAGCAGAAGCTACGCAAGCTCATCCGCTGATCAGCGCACCCCTGAATAAATAACACCAGCCCAACCGGTTTCAAAGAAAGGTTAGGGACATCAATCATTTATCCATTCTCTCAGTCGCCCCGTTTGAACAGGACAGTAATCATTTGCCCTCATAGCCAAGCTCCGCCAATCGCGCTGGTTTGCAGCGCCAGTCAGGCACCACCTTCACAAACAGTTCTAGATAAACAGGACCATCAATCAAGGTCTGCATCTGCAGACGTGCACCCTGGCCAATGGTCTTCAACATCGAGCCTCCCTTGCCGATCAATATCCCCTTCTGGCTCTTGCGTTCCACCAACACCGTAGCCAAAACAGCTGTTCTTCCTTGACGAGCAGAACGCTTATTTGAAACAGGCATCTCTTCCACACGATCAATACTCACCGCCACGCTATGGGGCACCTCCTCACGGGTATGTAGCAACACCTGCTCACGAATCAATTCAGCCAGCAATACTCGCTCAGGCTGATCACAAATCATCTCGGGAGGATAAAGCTGAGGACCTTGGGGCAGTTGCTCCACCAAAGCTTCTATAAGCCCATTACATCCCTCGCCGCTGGTTGCACTACAACGCATGAGCGGCCAAGAAGAATCTGCCAACAGCTGCCGATATGCCTCTTCTGCTTGGTCATGTTGCGTCTCACTAACACGATCCCACTTATTGAGCGCTACTAAAACTGGCAGCTGCTGCTGGCGGAGTAGCTGCACAATGAAAGCATCACCACGACCCGGTGGTTCACAGCCCTCAAGCAACAACAACACCAGATCAACCTCGCCAATTGCAGCACGAGCGCTCTGCACAAGTCGTTCCCCAAGTAGATGGTGAGGCTTATGAATTCCAGGGGTATCCACTAGCACCATCTGAGCCTTGGGAGTAGTGAGAATGGCCCGTAGGCGATTGCGTGTGGTCTGCGCCACAGGAGAAGTAATCGCCACCTTCTCTCCTACTAACTGGTTCACCAAAGTGGACTTACCAACATTCGGCCTACCGATCAAAGCGACGAAACCAGATCGAAACGTATCGCTGGGGTTAGAAAGCGAATCCATTCGTTAAAAGTTCCTGCGCAGCATTTTTAGCAATCGTGCCTTACTCACTAAGAGCCTCTGCAACAGACAGCAATGCCGTTGGATCTCTACTCAGATCTGCCTCCATAAAAGCATTGGTCTGAGGGAGAGCCAAACGCAGATCCGATTCCAACTGAAGCTCAACATTGACATCTGCAGACAAGACAGCACTTTGATCAAGCACATGACCTCCATGACGAAGATCGTCGCTTACAAAATGAAAGTGGTAACCAGGAATATTTAAACTACTGGCATAACTCGGAGACCAAAAACCCACCATTGTTCCAGACAGATTCTGATGGTCAAATTCAACCTGATGACTGGCGGCACTTAGCAAATTCTCCCCCTGCTCAGAAAGACTCATCGTACGGAGTTGAATTTGCTCAAAAACTCCCTGAACCCGTATCGCCATAAACAAGTTGTTTGTAGGTCTCAAGCTATCAAGTCGATCACAGAGATCCTGCCAACCATTCAAATTGAGAAACTGATGAGTCTGATCGGGATGAAAATGAGTGACCACAAAAAATGGGGTGAGTTCCTCATCAGGCACCTCGCGAAGGCTGCCATCAGCTCGCGCCTGCCAGCATTGGCCATTCAATAAGATGCCTTCTCCATCAAGGCGATCAAAAGTCCCTATTCCGAAATCTCCATGCTCGCGTAAATCCGAGACGCGCAAGCAACCATCGGAAACCCCTTCCAATACCGCAGTAGAAGTAGATAGCTGCCAAAGCGTGTGGTGCTGAATATCTAAATAGTCAGCGAGAGCCGCCCGAATTACATGGCTATGGCTCTCCCCAGTGCGATCACAATGCTGCAGCAATTCCTGCCAGTAGCCGGCAGGAAGTCGAAGATGAAGGTCATGACTGTTTTTCATTTTCATCAACGACGATTACTGAAATATTTCCATGATGCCCCGCGCAAACAACCTCAATCTCCATATCCTTCGATTCAAGACATTCTCCACAGCCCATGCAAAACCAGCCCTCTGCTGCAGCGCCAAGCTTTGAACAAGCCCTTGAGATCACGGCTCAGTGGCTAAAGCTGTGGGAAGAGGGCGAACTCAGCGATGAAGTGCTCGCCGATCGAGTAGCTGAACTAGCGGCAACTCGCGATGGCGCGCGAGGTTTTTTTGTGGTCAGCCTTGCCGGTGATTGCCCATTGATGGATCGACTTCCAGAAGCCCTGGTGATGCAATTACGAGCTGCTGGTGAGGGTGTAGTGGATCTCAACGTGCGCAACCTAGCGATGAGCACTGCCATGACCCTGCACCACCAACGCCAACATGACAACGAACAAAAGGGAAGATCAGAGCGAGTAGCGCTGCGCTGCCTGGAGCTCTTGCGCCTGCTTGATCCCGAAGCCGTAAAGCAACGTCTAGAGATACTCCTAGCAGCCACCCAAGGGCATGGAGAAGATGTGGCCTTCCTGGATCGATGGAACTATGACGAAGAGCAGAGGCAAGCCATCGCAGCCAACATCAATGCCGTTGCCGAAAGCTGAAGCAATAAAAAAGGGGCCAAATGGCCCCTAAGAAATAAATACCTCCAGATCTACTCATCAAGAAGGCAAAGGCTGACTAGTCGCGTCTACC
>MPLU02075247.1_pt1 | contig 15364 bp, 6 predicted proteins | sample 1617381 | NCBI WGS metagenome assembly MPLU02 (sample SAMN05944801, study PRJNA350692) | marine metagenome | biome: marine; feature: ODZ; material: water; isolation source: 90 m water sample filtered on 0.2 um supor filter | place: Pacific Ocean | collected 2012-04-08 | depth 90m m
AAAGTTCTGCTCCAATTTCTGCAAAAATTGCCCTTTTAGGGACAAGTGTTGCCGCAGTTTTTGCCGCTTTACTTACAAAAAGACTGCTTACAACCTCAGAAGTTGAGAGCAATGCGGCTTATAACGCAGGTTTATTCTTTGGTGGAACTCGTGCAGGAGCGCTTAATAAGACGTGGATTACCCGAAAAGACGGAAAAGTACGGGCTGGACATGCCGTTATTGACAGTAAAACAGTAAATATTGCGGATAGTTTTAAATCAGGAGTCATGTTACGGTTCCCCGGTGACCCTTTAGCGCCACCCGAACTGGTTATCAACTGTCGTTGTTTGATCAAGTTTGGAGAATAGTCACTTTACTAAAAGTAGTTTTAGTAAACTCTTCCCCACAGGCATACAAATAAGTTGTACTATCTCTACATAGTTCGCTATATAGAGGTAACACTATGCCAGCACTCACTTTTCCAGACGAAACCGAAGTAGCAGACATCCAATTCAAAGCCCGTGCAGGTCAGGTCAATATTGACAAAGCACAGGGAATAGTCGAATGTTTTGTCGCCGCTATCGGCAATAAAGATTCAGTTGGAGACATTATCGTCCCCGGCGCTTTTGATGCTTCTTTAAAGCGTCGCAAGCCTCGTGTTGTATGGGGACACAACTGGAATGAGCCAATTGGAAAAGTGCTGGACATTAGTGAGGTGGCTCCGCGTGACCCCCGTCTCCCCGAAAAGATGAGAATAGCAGGTGTGGGAGGACTCTACGCACGAGTTCAGTTCAATATGAATTCTCAAAGAGGTAAGGAGGCATTTGCAAATGTTTCCTTTTTTGGTGAAGAACAAGAATGGAGCATTGGTTACAAAACACTTGATGCAGATTACGACTCCCAACATCAAGCAAATGTTCTAAAAGAGGTAGAACTTTACGAAGTTTCTCCAGTTTTGCATGGCGCTAATCAATTGACAGGAACCCTGTCAGTTAAAGGCGGAGAGAATCCAGAATGCGGAACAGATGGTGAACTTTGTGCAGTTAAAGATTTCCTCGAAACAGAAGATATTGAACAGAAAACTCTAAAAACAGAAGAGGAAGTTACACAGTTGAAGATGATGCTTGAAAAAGCAATCAACACGGCATTTGATCAAGAAGCCACGTTGTGGGATTTTGATGATGCAAAGGCTGTGATAACTAAAAACGATGAGGCGTGGGTCATTTCGTATACTTTCGATAAGGATGAAAATCAGTTCTTGTTCGCTCAACCTAAAGCGGCTGTGCTTGAAACCTTTGTTCGTGTTTTGGATGAAGAAACAAAAACAGATTGCGGTTGTGGGTGCAAAGGCGCTCCGGGTGGATGTCAAGACGCAAAGTCTTTAGAAGATGAGATGGAAGTTAAAGCGGGTCGAAAAATTTCTTCTCGTAATGTGCAAAAAATATCTCAAGTCATAGACATTCTTCAAAGTATTGTTTCAGAGGTTATGCCTTCTGAAGGACCGCTGGAGCGGAAAGAAGGACCAGAAGAGAAAGTTCTTTTGGCTGGAACATACGATACATATTCTGAAAGTCTTCCCTTTGAATGTAAAACGGAAGATGAAATAGTCGATGTTGTAGAAGCATTGGCTGGAGAAGGAGTTGCGGTTAAATTCCCAACCCCTGAAGCATTCGCCTCTGGTAATAAAACTCTTGAAGTTTTGATGCCAGAAGACGAAGAAGTAAAAGTGAGCGTTGCCCACGCAATGGGTAAGGCTTTGTCAAACATTGAATGGTTAACAACCGAGCCTGCCCAATAGGAGTCAAAAACATGGCTGAAGAAAATAATACAGAAGAAGTTGAGATTGAAGAGAAAACTCTTGAGGATCAACTGTCCGATTTAGAAGAGGTTGCCGCCTCTTTAGCGGATGACACGGAAACCAAATCAGATGATTCTGAGGGGGATGAAGAGGAATCTACTGAAGAAGAAGAAGCACCTGCCGAAGAAGCACCTGCCGAAATGGAAGAGAAAGTTGCGGAAGCAATTGAAGAAGTTCTTGCAGAAGGCGAAGAGGTGGAAGAAAAGGCCGCAACTCTTGTGGGCTTCCCTCATGATCGTGTGATCTTAGATGATGAAGATCAAGAGGATGATTCAGAAGAACTGATGAAACCTCCGGGTGGGGTAGAAAATGCGAAAGAACACTCTCCAAAGAAAAGGGTTGTTGTCGTAGAAATGGACCCCGATGACATCACTGATGACATGAAGGCTTATGTAGTTGAAGTGGATGATGACGAAAAAGCCATGGGCGAAGAAGAGCCTGTTGCTATGGTTCCAGTCGCTTCAGCAGGAGCACCTCCTGAATTGTCCGAAGAAGAAGAAGAAGAAGACGAAGATGAAGATGATGATATGAAAGGCTGGGGTAAGAAACCCGGTAAAAATCGTCTTGCTCGTTTAATGGCTTTGGCTAATGGTGATGATGACGAAGATGAAGACGAAAAAGAAGAAGTACCTAGTCTTCCTACTGCTGTTTTGGTTGGTAAAGAAGATGAAGTACCCGAAAATGGTATTTACGGTCTTCTTGATCAGGATGCTTTAAATAATCGACTTGAGAGACTTGGAACAGAGGCTAAATCACTAAACAGTGATGCTTTCCTTTGTTCTATTGAGCGCAATGTACGCACAGGAGATGTTTGCAATTTCTGTCGTGGTGGATGCGCCCAAGAGAAAGGACTTCCGGGTCTCTTAGAGATTGAAGTAATGGCGGAGCAGGAATTCAAAGGTGAAGTAGTCGATTCTGGTTACGCACCTAAGGATGACATCTTTGTTCTAGACCTTAAAACCGCTGACGGTTACATCGAAAGTTATTATGCAGGAAATGGTTCCGCTTTGGGGTGGATCAGACTTGAAAATGACATTGAAGAGAAAACTGCTGAAGAGGTAGAGGGAACTACAATTGTTTCCTTCCAAGAAGCAGAACTAGTTGCCCTTAAGAATATTGAAGGCAAGTCTCTTGGAGTCGATGTAGACATCTTTGAAGGCGCAGACGCATACGTCGTAGAAATCGACGGTACGGATGGAAAATCATACGATGCTTACGTTGGGGTTGACGGACAGTTCTTAGGTTCTGACATGATTGATCTCACTGAAGACGAAGAAGCAGAGATCAAAGAGTTGGTGCTTGAAAGAGACGCTCTTGAAGCAGAAGTCAAACTAAAGAGGCTTTACGGAAAAGGACAGGTAAAAGACCTTATTGAAGATGGGTTCGCCATGGAAGATGGTTCTTACCCGATTGTTACGGTTGATGACTTGTCCACGGCAATTAAAGCCGCTAGTCGCACAAATTCACAGGATGTAAAAGATTTCATCACGCAACGTGCGGAAGAATTAGAATCAACAGAACTCATTCCAGAGGAATGGGATCAAGTTAAAGCCGCTCAGGTAGCAGAATTTGAGGCTTCTCTTATGGAACTTCAAATGATGGAAGTTGATGCTACTGAGAATACGGACACGGAGTAACAGTGTGTCTGATTTGGACGAGGTAAAGGCAGTCGTAAGACTTAACGCAGACGGGTCAATGACTCGTGTGGAACGTGCGCCTTCCCCTCATTCGTCTGAACAAGATCCATTTAAAGATCCGATGACGTTGCTTCTTATGGCTTATAGGGAAATGTTAAATAAGCCAGAATGTAGCCCTTTGTTAGATCCTCTTATGGATGTGATAAGGCAAAAAGAGCGGATGATGACACAACGCAACAAACCAATGGAAGGTTATTAAACCATGGATAAACAAAGTTATTTCGACCCAAATCTGGGAAGGATCGTAACTGTAGGAGAGAAGCCTGAGGCTCCTGCTCCCACACCAGAACCAGAGCCTGAGGCTGAAGCCACAGGTGAAAGGGCAAGAAACGATAAAGGTCACTATGTGAAGGATGATCCTGATACGCCTGAAAATGAAGCGTACAAAGATGGAAAAACCCCAGCAAAGAAAAAGACCGCCTCAAAGAAAACAAAAAAGTAATCGCCCTTAAGGGAGTGTGATGAGTGATACACCACTTGAGGTTAAAGCACCTTGGGACGCAATTGACATACTCCCGCAGGAGAGGATTACCGGCGACATTCTTCGTGGTCGGGGTCCGAGACGCGGGAATTTAGAACATTTAATTAAGTTCTGGCGACCCATCATGCGTAAGCCGGGTGGTTTTCGTCGTTGCATAATTATTCTTGCGAATCATCCTGAGTTGTATCCGCTTCAACCTTTGTGTGCATGGCTTCATCATGAGACCACTGGCTTATGGCCAAATGAAGGGAACCACCATGAAGGTGGGAAACTTGGTCCTGTTCTTCGTGCGGCACGCCGAGTTGTGCCGGGTAAGCGGAAACGTAGACGGCGTAAAAGTGATGATGGCGCTGTTGAAATGGCAAGTTGGCGTTTATACAGGCGACACTCTCGCAACATTAAAGGGGTAAGTACTCAGTTAATTGGTGGCGATCAAAATGCTGTCGAATATAAAGCGGCACGGTTTGTGGCTGGGTTTAAATCTGTTCCTGTTCCTGCTTCATGGGAGTGGGATGAGAATTATCCGAAGGATGTAAAAGTTGAAACTGTTGAAGATTTACTTTCAACGAAAGTAGGTTTTGTTACTTCTCATGGACGATTAGGTCGAAGCCTGCAAGGGCTTGCGTCATTTTTCATTCCCGGTGATATGGGCAAGTATCGCAGTCCGTTGAGGTCTGCTCTTTTTGGTGCTTTAACTCCGGGAGGGGGACGTGGAGGTGGAGCAGGAGGCGGTCTTCCTTCTATAGGGGGACGCGCTTTGCGTTGTCCGACTGGTTATGTAAATGGAGGACGTTTTACAGACCCGAAACTTTCTAATTGTGGTGGACTTGTTTTTGATGTTCCTGCTGATGGTCCGGGTGCTGTTACAGCGGCTGATCGAAGCAAAATTACTCGTCGTTTCAGAGGAGGGGATGACTTGGAAGATGTCGCACGCGACATCGTGGTGAAGAAACCTAAGGGTGATCCATTTGCTGTTATTCGTGAAGCGGCAATGAAGCCAAAGTCAACACCAAATGAGAAACGTCGTAATTCGGTTGTAACTGACATTACGTCTTATGCGTCTAAAAATAAAAACACAACACGAATTGTCCGTAGGGATGGTGTGGTGTTTGAACCTCGTGTTGGTCCTGATGAATTAGTGAAGTTGAAAGGGCATGACAATCTGAAAGATTCAGTCTATGTAACTTCTAAAATTCCACGAACTGGCAGTTTGGCTAATGATGAGATACGTCTTTTAACAAAAGGTGTACAAAGTGTTGATTATGTTTTTCCTGAAGGGACTTTAAAAGTTGAACGTAAGAAAGAAATAAATTCTTCGGTTGGCGCAAAAATGCGTACTCGTTGGTCGGCACTTAGTAGAGATCCTGATGTTCAGATAAATCCACTGGCGGCAGTGGAAAGGCTTGCAATAGAGTTTCCTAAAGAAATAAAAATTACATCTTCGTTTAAAGGAATTACAAATCCTAATGAAAGAGTAGTTGTTTATTCAGCCTCAGGCGAAAGGCGGATTGTACCTAGATGGGTATTTTCGCTTTATCTTTCCGATAAGGCTCCAAGACGACCTAAGGGTAGGAAGCCATTTTCAACAGTTCGTCTTAAGAACGGTGAAAAGGTAATAAGTCATAAAAGACCAGAACGGGATAACTATTCTGCTTTATTAATTGAATATAAATCCCTTGGGCTTAATGCTGATGCTCGGATGCCTGTTCGTAAAAAGAATGTTTCTGATCTTCGGATTAGTCACACCTATGGTTTGAATAAGGATTCTTTAATAGATATTAAAGTCGCTCGTTTGATGATGGCATCTGATTCGCAGGAAATGGCTGTGAAACGTCTTGGTAGGCGTAGTTTGGCTGGACGTTCTATTTCTCATATGGCTCGACGTATGCCAAAAGTTGTCCCTTATGACAGGAATGCAAGGGACGGCGATAATGATGGGATTGTTCAGGAAGGAACTATTTGGGAGCGCCCAAGCGGTGCAGTTTTTAGAGGCATAGCAAATGGGGCAAGGAAACTTATAGGTTCCTCAGACTTGGTTGATGCTGATGGGAATCGTATTGATTACAAACCGGGTGATCATGAGCGTTCACCTTTGCGTAGTAGGGATACCGCCAAACGTATTAATCGAAGAGCAAGAAGATTCATTAGAGATCGGGATGAAAGAGAAGGCGCAGAAGCCGACTTTGGTCCAATAGAACGTCGTAGAGAATTGCGTCGTGCTCGTATACAGCGTGCGACTAGAAGACTTGAAAGAAGTCCTGAACGTCGTGAACGTCGTGCGGATCGGTTAGACGCACAAGCAGAAAGAAACGAAGAGCGTGGACGTGCGGATGAAGAACTTGCAGAACAGATGCGTCAGTTCAGAATTGAACGCAATGAAATGGAAGCGCGACACAGAGAAGAAATGGCAGAGTTGGAGGAAAGGAATCCACGTTCTAGAGGTAGGAATCGTGAGAGGAGACAAGAACGTCGTCAGGAACGTGCTGGCGCTGTTGAAGACAGGGCAAGAAGGTTCATAAGAGACCGAGATGAGCGTGAAGGCGCAGAAGCAGATTTTGATAAACCAAATCGTGAACGTGCCGAACGTCGCCGTGAACGTGCAAGACGTATTGAAGATAGAGCGAGAGGATTTATTCGAGGTCGTGACGAGCGTGAAGGCGCAGATGCCGACTTCAGGAAATTGGATCGTGAACGTGCTGAACGGAGAGAACGTCGTCGTGAACGCGCAGGACGTATCGAGGATAGGGCGAGAGGATTTATTGAGCGTCGCGATGAACGAGAGGGTGCAGAAGCAGATTTTGGTGAAATAAACGAACGAGCAAGACAAAGACGTGAACGTATGTCCGCTATTGGACAGAGGTGGCGTGAACTTATTGGCTCTAAGAGGCGTAGCGAGTCAGACCGCGAGATGGAAAACAAAATAATTGGTGATGTTCCTGATGGAGATAGGGAGGATGCTCTTGTTTCAGTAGAGGCAGGCATTCTTAATGATGATGGCATTGGAACGCCTGATAGCAATGAAAAAGAAATGAAGGCTATTGCTAAAGCGCAAGCAGTTGAAACATTCTTAGATGACGAAGCGTTCGTAATGACTGAAGCGGAATTACGAGAACTTAATCAGGAAGAAGCCGAAGAAGGTTTGAATTGGATTATTGAAGAGATTACAGGTGGTAAATCTCCAAAAGAAATTACGATCACTCCAGAATTGCTTGATGTTTTTGATGAAGAAATTAGTCAACTTGCCGATCTCCTTGACTCTCCTATTGAGGATTTAGATGATATTTCTAATTGGGCACCACGCGGAGATTTAGAAGGGAATGAGGGCAAGACTCTTGGCCAGATTTTTGCGGAGATACTCGTGGATGCGGATGAACGTGGTGTAGGGACACAGGGAAGAATGGCAAAATTTTCAATAATGCGAATGGCGGACAATGTTAGAAAATTTTCGGACTTTGGTGAAGAGCGGGAAACTGGTGAATTTAAGGTTCAAGACATTGTTGATAACTTAATGGATGATCCAGATGATGCTGAAGTAATAGAATTTAGTATGTTTAGGTTAAGGCAACGTCTTGCAACTTTGGAAAAAGCCAGAGACATTAAAAAGCAAAAGTTGAATCATGCTTTGAAAGAGTCAGGCGGTATTGCTTACCTTCAGCGTGATTCGGAGGGGGATGTAATTGCTGGAGAAGGTGGTGAACCGATTTGGGAAAATAGGAACTTTTTCCAAAGTGGTGCTCCAATGGATAATCCCCGATGGTGGCAAGAAAAGTTTCCACATTTCATTCAGATGGAAATGGCGCATGACGATTTAGAAAGAATTGAAGAGGAAATTGCGGCGGCTAAAACTGCAATCATCGACTTGGACCGACATGCAGGTGACGTTGTTGATCTTGTTGATGGTGATGTTTCAGATCCGATAAAAGCAATCAGAAATCAAGACATAGATGAATTCGAGGCGGAACTTGTCTCCCATATGCTTGATAGGCGTTTTGATATTGTGGAAGCAGAATACGCCCAAATGTACGATGATGATAAAGATCTTGCTGGTCACGTTTCTGGTGTTCCAAACTTCACTCCCGAAGATCACGGTTTGGATATGGATGCGTTGTTCCAAGAGGCGCAGAATGGGAATTTGGATACTACAGAAGCCGCACTGGATTCTTGGATTCAGAGTGCATTAAGGCTTGGTAAAGATAATTCCTTTATGGGCAAAGATGGAAAATGGGAGTTTAAAATTGTTAACCCTTCAGGTGAAACACCTGAGTTGCGAAAGAGTATTACTCCCGGCGGCAAATTGACAATTGAGTTGCCAAGCACTCAAGGAAAGATTCATTATCGTAAAAAGAACCGTGATGGAAGTTGGACGGATTGGAAAAGTGATAATAATGGATATACGGCTAGATACATATATTTTATCCCTGAAGACGGCAAGTTCAAGATAGAAGTCAAAAATTCATTGATGTACCCGTCAGGGTCAAATGATGGAACCAAACTTAAAAATTCTGGTTTTGCTACTTTCTTTAATTACAACGCTTTTCTTCATTACAAAGGAGCAGGTGCAACTCACGTAAATGTCACTACAGGTGATGATGGTCCTGTGTTTTGGGCGATGCAAGGCTTTGAGAGTGATCATGTGACAACTGAGGTTTTAAATAGGTTGAAGAGTGCAATTGATCGTGGTTTAGACACGGATGGAAATATGAAAGACAAAAATACTCCTATCCAGAATTTGGAACAACGAGAAAGAATTCTGAAACTTCTTGAAATGAAAGAATCAGGACGGAATGTCACCACTTTGATGATTCATTCAGCATTGAAATGGGAAGGAAAACACGACTGGGAAGGGCAGTCGAAGGAGCGGAATGCTGACGGAACGTACAAGAGAAGAGGTGCACGAACAGGAATCGCAAATAGTAGATATGGACAATGGTTTAAGGATTATGGACACATGTCGCAGGGACAGTTCCGTTTAGATGATGACAGTGCACTGGGTAGATATTTAGACGGAGTTTTGCAAAAGATAAGAAATAACGCAAATAATGCTGATGACAATATTGCAGATCCTTGGGGTGGGCGAGCCGCTTACATTGTGAAAAACAACAGAGTGGTACGAGGCCCAGTAAGGCGTAGCGCTGTCAATTTAAGAACTGATGAGCGTTTATATCCTGTTAGTGATCCGATAGTTCTTGAGTCACTAGAAAGACAAGGTATACGCCCAAATGCGGCTTTAGGTGTAAATGATTTAGATGCCCTGATAGCAGGAGCGATGTAATGGGATTTTTGAATAAAGAAGTGAAAGAAAAATTGAATAAATATGTGGAAGGTCGAAACAACGCCGAGCGTTTAGGGATGGTTGAACTAGTCGCCCAGTATGTAGTCCACGATTTACCTACTGATCGAGATAAGGAAGATGCCCTTCTTTATTCTAAGTATTACTTGTCTACAGATAGAGGTAAAGAAGATTTAAGAGAATTACTTCTTCCTGCTGTTTCTTGGGCGGAAGAACGAGGCGTGGGAGGTGATGACGATGAGTCGTGAGTTTTCTTTTCTTGATGAAATAAGTTTCAAAGCCCGTGTTTTTGAGTTAAGTCATTTCCCTGTTTCAGTTAAGGCACCTTTGGGTGCTATTAGGCGTGTTCCTAAGGTTGTTCCTTATGACCCTAATGCTCGTGACGGTGATAATGATGGCTTGGTTCAGGAGGGAACCATTTGGGAGCGTCCTAATGGGGCGGTTTTCAGAGGGTTGGCTCGTGGAGCAAGAAAACTTGCTGGTTCTGTTGATCTTGTAGATGGAAACGGTAATAAGATTGATTACAAGCCGGGTGATCATGAAAACTCTCCTCTTCGTGGAGGCAGGGTTGAGCGTCGTATTCGTGGTCGTGGTCAACGTCGCATGAATAGGGCAGAGCGTCAAAGACAGCGTGCTCAACGTGATCGGAACCGTGCGCCTGAACAGCGCGAGGAGCGTGACGCTTTAGATCAGCGGATTGCACGACTTGAGAACGCTGTGGCTGAAGACAGTCGTCAACGAATGCTGGAGTATGAAGCGGCAAGAGAAGCGAATATGGCTGTTATGGATGACTTTCTTGAAGGTCTTTTTGAAGGCTGGACAGGGCTTAAGTGGAATAGCGGTGATAAAGACGGTAAAGGTAACAGCGTAAGACGGGCTGTTGAGAAGTTGGAAGGTGAACGTCGCCAAGTAGGTGACGCTAATAGTCGTCAACCTTTGAGAGATCACGAAGATTTGTTTGATGACCAGATTCTTCCTGAAGACGTTGATCGTGATGAGCATCGTCGTAAATTGGATGAAGATCCCGATTACAGGCGTGAGTGGAATAGGCGTTTAGTGGAGGGTGAACGTAACGAAGAGGATGGAACTGTTGCCCCACCGAGGGATGGGGAGATGCCTTCAATTCCTGAAGTCGATGCCGATGAGGTAAGAAGTGTTCAGGAACTTATTGAAGCGGTTAGGGAGCAGGATGCTGGAAGTTTGCCAGATGACCGTTCTCGTCGGAATGTAAGAAACCGTTTCCCTGAGAGAGGGTTACCTGAAGAAGCGTTTTGGCGCAATGACGATTATGAACCACGGGATGGTCGGGATCGTGACGATGAGATATTTGAACATGAGCGAAGGTTTAGTCGTTATTACGATGGCGCTGGAAACTTGAATGATCGTGGTCGGTTAGTTAATGAACAGTTGCGTGAAGAACGAGAAGAAGCAGATGCTCCAGAATCTAGGGAGGAAAGGTTAAGGAGGTGGGATGAGGAACTTCCTTCTTTGCCTGAAACTCCTGAAAGTCAAGGAGGGGGTGATCCTGATCCTGACGCTGACGTTCCTGAAGATGATGCATCGCCATCACCTAGAGAAAGATTGGTTGAAAGACACCAACAAGATATAGGGAAGATAGAGGATTTTCTTTCAGGTGAACCAGATGGTGACGCTGAACAAATTGATGAAGATATTGACTTTATTGATTCGTTTGTGGAGGAAATAGATTCTTCTGTTGACGCAGGTGCCATATCTATGGAAGAGCGTGAGGATTGGGTAAGAAGAGCGACCAATGTTCGAGACCGATTAGATGCGGAACGGGTTGCTATTCGTCGGGATATTGAAGATCGTGATAGTCAAATTGATGCCGATATGGATACTGAAGAGGATCTTGGCAGAGTAGTCGAAGGTTCTTTTTCTAATCTTAAACAACAATGGGAAGACGAGGGTGTTGCGGATGGTCTGGGTAGGCGAAGATTTTTAAGGGGTCTATCTGATGAAGAAGTAGAAGATGCTTTTAGAGATTCTGTTGCTCAAGGTGACGCAAGGGCAGAACCAAGGGGACGACTACGAAGAAATGAAGTAAGTAGAGAGTCTCGAAGCGTTGCAGAAGATTATGCTAGAAGACTCTTTGACAAATTTGCTGAGGAACACGCTGATTTTTATTTTGATGAAGGTGGACCAGATTTCAATCCTGACGGTTGGCAACCTTTGGATGAGTTGCGTGAAACTCTTAATGAAGCAGAGTGGACTCATTTAGAAGACACTTTGAACAATTGGGGCAATGGCAACACTGGTGAAGATGGTCCGGGAGAAGCCTATTGGGGTCAAGTTGATGGTGATCCTGAAAATCTTGAAATGTGGAATCCTTTTATAGAGGAATTTGAAGCAGAAGTTTCTAACGCTAATCCTTACAATCCTTTTGAATTTCGTCAACCAGACGCACCAGAAGGAAGATCTGAAAGAGATCAGATGCTGGAGATTCTAAATGCTGGACCTCAAGAACTCTACGCAGAGTTGAGGAAATTTCCCGAAGAGCAGATCGTAGCGTGGGCTGAAGCGGCAGGGATTTACGATTTCCGTAAGAGTATAACCCGACTTAGGAGGGAACTCGCTGGTTTGCCGGGTCAACAAATGCCCGCGAATATAGACGACAGATGGCAGTTTCCGGGAGGAAGAGAAGAATGGGTAGAGAGAAATCGACCTCCCGAACTCCGTCCGGGATGGCGAAGTGAGGGCTTACTCCCTGAACAAGCACCACAGGGAACTCGCTGGAGAAGAGCGATGGAAGCAGAAGTAGATACTCCTGATCCTGACTTACCTGATTCAGATGCTCCTGATCCTGACTTACCTGATTTGGGCGAGGCAGAAGAAAATTTCCCTTGGCCAGTAAGACGTTATGACGAGATGGGAGATCGTGAACTAAACCAACGTCTTGACCGCATAATAGCGGATGATCCTAATGGGTTTAGAGGTTTCAGGTTAGATGAACGAGATGCTTTAATTGAGGAACGTCGCCGTCGAAGGGAGGCAGGCGAGGGGGCGAGATCCACTCCAGTCTCTGATTCTGATTCGCCTGAGGCGGATTGGGCTGTTCAACAGCAAGAAAATTTAATAACTGAATGGAATAACCTTCTTGATGATCCTGACGATGCACTTCTGTTTAGGAGTGTCGATGAGTTGGGTCAGATTGCTAGGGGAGAGTTTCCTGTCGGTGACATTGATCCAGTGACCACAGGGCAGAGAGCCTCGTTTCAGCAACTTGCTCGTAGACAAATAGAGCAAAGGGCTATAGATAGGGAACTTCCGGGAGGTCTCACAGTTTTTGATGTTGATGATATGAGTAATGATCAGTTGAATACACGGATTGCTGGTTTGGTAGCCGCTGATCCTGTTGGTGATAATCATATAATTTCGGCGCAACTTAGGGCGTTACAGCAGGAACGTGCAAGAAGGCAAGGGTTTGATCCTTTAGAACAAAGATTAATTGATGCCTTGGATGATGAAGAACTTGAAGAGGTAATTGATGGTGGTCCATTAAGTGAAATGTTAGGAGAGGCGGCGCAGATTTCTGCCTCTGTTGAAAAACGTAGGCGGGCAGATAGATCGCCCAGCGAAGTGGACAACGATAATGGATCATTTGAAGTTGTTGATATTTTTAAAGATCCAGAGATGGAATTGGCAGATTTTGAAGAGCATCTTTTACGTGAACGTCCACGAACCGGCATGGAAGCACTGGAGGCAATACAGACTTCCATTAATCGCGGAAATTACTCCAATGCAATAGACAGGGTACGGAAAGAGGAAGAGAAGTTGCTTCCACCTTTACCCGGTGATCCTGATCCAAGAGTTCCTTTTAGAAGGATGAGGAGAGCCATTGAGTCTTATGAGGCAAGAGAAAAAAAACAGAATGCTATTGAGAATATCGTAACCGCACCACATGTCGCTCTTCGCGACATGCAGAGAAAAGATGAGAAGGCTAAGGAAATTCTTAAACAGGCTTTAGATGGACGTGTTACTGATGCTGAGTTGGCACGGGTAATAAGTGCTTTAGATGATTTTGATAGAATTCGTGTCGAAGATCCCCGAAGGCGCGACGACAATCTTGCACGCGTTCATAAAAATTTGAAATCTAAGCGTGACCAGTTGATGATGCTTAGGGACTTTAGAAGGAATAAGGCTGACGCTAATCCTGATGAACGTGCCTTGTTGAATCCGATTTGGGATGAAGAGTTTCTTCGTGCGAACGATCAAAACATTGCAGATGCTATTGAGAACTTAGATGTAAAAATTGCGAATTTACGAACTAAGAAAAGAGATTGGGGAAGGGAATTAGAGGCACGTAGAAGCGACCCTGCGCGTGTCCCAGATGAGAACGTAGAGGCGTTTCTTCCTGAAGATCTGGAATTGATGGAGAATCTTCTAAATCTGCGTGTTGAATTCCATGATAAATTTATTCGGAAGGATTCCGAGTCGTTTGGATCAAAGGCTCGATCAGCGCTTAACCATAATCGGGAGATGCTTTATAAGGGTGGCCGTGGTGGTGAGCGAGGAGGAGATTTGCATCATGGGGCTAAATGGAGGAACGAAATTACCGAGCGAGGCGAAACTTTAGAAAGTATAGGTGGAGTTGAGCAAAGAGATTTAAGTGGTTTAGATAATGAAGATTTAGCACGATACGTTGTTGAAGAGATGATTCCAAGCCTCAGGAAGAAAATCAATCGGAGAGAGGCTGGTAACGAAAGGGGATTAGGGAACGATGAAGAAGAGGTTGGTGTTGCAGGTGTTGACGGGCATATAGCAAATGTTGACCGTGCTTTAGCGGAATTAGATCGTCGCTGGGATGAGGCTCGACCAAATGATGAAGTGCGTCAAGGTCTTAGACAAGCAAGAAAAAAACTTAGGAATATTAGAACTGGTGCTAACAACACGAGAGTGAATCTTGAAAAAGAACGCGAAATTCGTGTCAATTCAGAGAATCGTCGCGTAGAGGGGGCTAAAGATTTAGATGGGCAGGCTCGTGACGCTGTTCAAGCAAGAAAAGATCACATGGAACAGTTCTCTAATATTTTAGCCGTTAACGGAATAGGAGATATGGACGTTAACGACCGAGGTTTTGATGAGAATGCTGTAAAGATTCGTGAAGCATTAGAGGCTATTTTCGCAGATCCTGAGAATACTGATGCTCCAAGACTTTATATCGAATTAAACAATTGGGCGCAAAGAGCATCGGAAATTGGTCAAACGCACGGCATAGATGCTGGTGAATTTTTTGGTGGGGACGATAATGGTTGGCAACGACTTAGTGAACTGCCGGAAGACGCATTAAAGAATAATCAGAATTTCTCAGAAAAGGCTCAGATAGTAAAACAACTTTTAGATAATCATAAAAAACGGATGAATGAAAAAGTTTTTGATGATCTTAATGACAGGAGACTTGCCGATTTAGCAAACATGGAAGACATGTTGCAAAACTTTGATGATGAAGGGATGGATTCACTACTTCAAGAGGTTGTGAACGATTTTAAAGCAGTTGACCCACCTCGTGCAGTAGACAGAGCAGAGTTCAATAGCCGTTACGCTACATTCAAAACTCGTCTTGACGGCATTAAGGCTCTACATAAAGAACGCAAAGACCGCAAAGAGGTCAATGATTTCAACGCTAAAGCGGAAGACCTGCTTATTGAAATCCCACGTAATGATGACGGTTTAAGCCCTGACGAACGTAAGGAAATATTGGGGGAGGCGATTACTGAAGCCATGCTCATTGAACAGGCGGGTAATCAGTTTTCTGGAGATATAAGGCAATACAGAGAGTTATTGGAGAATGCTAGAGTAGATGTAGATCGTGAGGTTTGGAGAGATAAACGTGCCGCTAATGGTATAGAGGAGTTATCTGAGCAGGTTGTGCGAGGCGACATTAATGATCCAGCGATTGGGAATGTGCCAAGGTCTGGCTTGGTTGAGCATGATTCAAACGGTAAGCCGATTATTAGACAGGTTCCTGTAGGTAATAAAGGAATGAACACGCAAAAAGATGCTGATACATATTTGGCTAATGGTGGACACATGAAAGATGT
>MPLU02326421.1_pt1 | contig 15319 bp, 12 predicted proteins | sample 1617381 | NCBI WGS metagenome assembly MPLU02 (sample SAMN05944801, study PRJNA350692) | marine metagenome | biome: marine; feature: ODZ; material: water; isolation source: 90 m water sample filtered on 0.2 um supor filter | place: Pacific Ocean | collected 2012-04-08 | depth 90m m
AGCAGCAATGATTCTCGGCGATTGAAGGCCATTTTGGTGAAATGCATGTCGGCTTATTGCATCATGTGGTTCGATACAGAGAGCGCTGAGAGCGCAGTATTTCCTTGGAAAGTTTATCGGTTAGTGAGACCTTGCGGATGAGTTAAAATAGGTTGAGTTGGTCAGGAATCAAGGGGATCGGGTCTCTGGATCCAGTAATTGAGAGTGTCCTGAACGGTTTGTGCCAGCTCGATCTTTGGTTGCCAGTCGATGGTTTGTTGCAGTTTCGTAATGTCAGCGATGGGGTGTTGGCGTCGACCAGGACTTGTTTCCTGGACGGTGCGTGGTTCAGTCATTAACTGTTGAAAGTATTCGCAGACCTGGCCACTGCCTATTGCCATACCTGTTCCGATATTAAAAATGCTGCCTGTGGTGGCTGTATCCATGAGGCATCGATAGGCCTCTACGACGTCCCGTACGTCGCTCAGGTCCAGGTAAGTGTCCAGGTTGCGGACCTGGATCGTACCCGTTGGCTGAGCAAACTGCCGTGCCCATTCTGGAACCATCATGCGGGGTTGTTGACGGGGTCCGGTATGCTGAAAACTGCGGACGATAAAGGCATTCAGTTGTTGATCCTGCACGGCTTGCTGAACCAGGGTCTCGGCTGCCAGCTTGGTTTTTCCATAAGCGGACTCGGGGTCGACTGCGGCATCTTCTGCCACGATTGCATTTTCCGGGGTCACGGTGGCATAGACATGATTGCTACTGGTAAAAAGTAACCTGGCGGGTTGAGGGAGTTTGTTGAGCAGATCGAGAACGTGTTGGGTACCGTTGATATTGCATTCGATGGCGGCCTGGGTGGGATCCGTACGCCCACAGTCGGCAGGGATACTGATGGCTGCCAGGTGATAGCAGCAATCAGGTTGCCACTGGGCCAGCTGATCCTGGAGTTGAGGACTCGGCGGTTGCCTGATATCCCAGGGGACTAGTTCGATCGCATCGGTTAGCGTGGCAGGCAGGTGATCAGGCCAGTGCGCATTTCTTGACAGGCCAAGTACCTGGTCTCCCCGGGCGAGGAGGGTTTCTGCCAGGTGGGACCCTGCGAATCCTGTAATCCCGGTGATGACTGCCTTCACGCTGACAGCACTCCTGCGGTTGGAGATGCCGGTGGTTTACCACCGAAAGTGAGTGACGGGATGCCGGGTCTATTACCCGGCTTTATTTTTTTTTGCCGGTGTCTTGCTCAGTTCATCTTCTACGCGTTTCAGGTCGGCATCGACCATCATGGTGACCAGGCCGGCAAAGGATACCTCTGGTTCCCAGTTAATCGTTTCTCGTGCCTTGGTAGCGTCGCCGCATAACGTGTTGACATCCGCGGGTCGGAAGAAGGCAGGATCGATCTCCACGTGGTTTTCCCATTTCAGGTTCACGTGTTCGAATGCATGTTGTACGAATTCTCGCACCGTATGCTTCTCCCCGGTTGCGACCACGTAATCGTCAGGCGTATCGTGTTGCAGCATCATCCACATGGCGCGGACATAGTCTCCGGAAAATCCCCAGTCACGTTGGGCATCAAGATTTCCAAGCATGAGCTTGTCCTGGATGCCGTAATAAATCCGTGCCACGGCATCCGTGATCTTGCGGGTCACGAATTCCTTGCCACGGAGAGGAGATTCATGATTGAAGAGAATGCCGTTACAGGCGAACAGGTCATAGCTTTCCCGGTAGTTAATCGTGATCCAATGCCCATAGACCTTGGCCGCTCCGTAGGGGCTTCGTGGCCAGAAGGGAGTTTTCTCGGTTTGAGGTTCCTCGCGCACATGGCCGAACATTTCACTGCTGCTGGCCTGGTAAAAGCGAATGGAAGTATCGACCAATCGAACTGCTTCCAGCATGCGTGTAACGCCCAGGGCATTGAATTCACCGGTCAGCAATGGTTGCTCGAAACTGGTAGGTACGAAACTTTGTGCTGCCAGGTTATAAACCTCGTCCGGCTGGACCCTTTCGAGCAGGCGAATCAGGGAGAGTTGGTCCAGCAGGTCTCCCTGGTGTAACTCGATTTGATCTCGCAGGTGGGTCAGCCGGTCAAACTTTTCCAGGCTGGATCGTCTTACCATTCCATGGACCTCGTATCCCTGGTCCAGCAGGAATTGGGTCAGGTAAGCACCATCTTGGCCGGTGATGCCAGTAATCAATGCAGAGCGTTTTGTGGTCACTACGAAAATCCTTCCATGATTGCTAACTCGACGAACCTGATGGTCACTTGACGAATCCGTTCGCTTCGTTTGCGTAGTGTAATGAAGTGCTATTCTTCAGACGGGTTTGAATCACTTTCTTCCGCAGTCGGAGGATCTGGGGGTGTTTCTGTGCCAGGGGCAGTTTCTGCGTTGGCTTCTTCTACGGTGGCTTCCGTTTCACCGGATTCCTCTTCGTTGCCTGGTTCTTCTCTGGGGACGCGGACAACCGCTGCCAGTTGGTCTTTTTCTCCCAGGCTCATGATTCGCACACCCTGCGTGTTACGGCCAATCGTGCTGATCTCGCCAACGGCCATCCGTTGTAGTTTACCGCCGGTGGTCATCATCAGGACTTCGTCCTCGTCGTTGACGTGAGCAATTCCTACCACCTTGCCGTTTCGCTGGGTTGTCTTGATATCGCGAATTCCTTTTCCACCTCGACGCTGGGTTCGATAGCGGTTACCGGAAGCGGTGTCCTCGGCTTCGCCGGCACTCTCCTTGTCCGCAGCGTGGGGACCGAAGAGGGTTCGTTTACCGTAGCCGTTCTCGCAGATGGTCAACAGGGTTTCATCCGGTTCCACGATGACCATACCGACCAGTTCGTCGTCACCGGTCAGGGTAATCCCCTTCACACCGGAGGTGTTTCGACCCATGGACCGGGCGTCTGATTCCTGGAAACGAATGGCCATGCCGCCCGAGGTAGCCAGCAGGATTTCATCGTCCGGTTTACTGATCACGACATCGACCAGTTCGTCATCCTCGCGCAGCTTGACGGCAATGATGCCGCCCCGTTTGGGTCGGCTATATGCTTCCAGGGGTGTTTTCTTGATCAGTCCCTTGCGGGTGGCCATCATCAAGAAATGACCAGGGAGGTTGAAATCTCGAACGGCCTGGCAGTCCATGATCTGTTCACCCTCGCTCAACCTGAGCAGGTTCACGATGGCGCGGCCACGGCTTTCCCGGCTGAGCTGCGGCAGACCGTAAACTTTTTGCCAGTAAACTTTCCCCTTGTTCGTAAAGAACAGCAGGTAATCATGGGTACTGGCTGCAAACAGGTGTTGAATCGGATCCTCGTCCTCCGTCTTGGCTCCCTTGAGTCCCTTACCACCACGTCGCTGGGCCCGGTAGACGGAAACCGGGGTTCGCTTGACGTAACCGCGATGACTGATCGACACCACCATGTTTTCTTCCGTGATCAGGTCTTCCAGGTCAATGTTGCCCAGTTCCTCACCACTGATCTCGGTACGACGATCCTCGCCATGTTTCTTGCGAATGGTCAGGATGTCCTGCTTAACGATCTGCAGGATATTCTGCTCGTCGGAAAGGATGTTCAGGTACTCGCTGATTTCGTCGGTCAACGCCTTGTGTTCACCGGTAAGTTTTTCCTGCTCCAGGTTAACCAGTTGCCCCAGCGTCATTTTCAGAATGGCATCGGCCTGGACAGCGCTCAGCGTGTAAACGTCCTGCGTTCCGTGCTCTTGCTGGAACAGGACAAAGCCTTCCTGGCCCAGGGCTTCCTGCATCAAGGCGGCAGGGCAGGGTACGCCCATCAACTGTTCCTTGGCTTCTGCCTGGGTCTTGGAAGCCCGGATAATACGGATGATTTCATCGATATTGGCCAGTGCCAACAGCTGGCCTTCTACGACATGCTTGCGGCGACGGGCCTTGGCCAGCAGGAACTGGGTGCGTCGACGAATGACCGAGACACGATGCCGGATGAACTCTTCCAGCATCTGCTTGAGGTTCAACAAGCGAGGTTTGCCATCGACCAGTGCCAACAGGATAATCGAGATGGTGTCTTGCAGCGGAGAGAACTGGTACAGCTGATTCAGTACCACCTCGGGATCTGCATCCCGCTTGACCTCGATGATCAGCCGTACGGGCTCCTTGAGATCACTTTCATCCCGAATGGAAGAGATCCCCTTGATCCGGTCCGAATTAACAAGGCCGGCAATGCGTTCCACGACGCGGTCGCGAAATTGCTGGTAAGGCACCTCGGTGACGACGATACGGGAACGACCCTTTTTGAATTCTTCGATTTTCGTCCGGGCACGTACCACCACCGTACTGCGACCCGTGTGATAACCCTGGCGAATGCCACTGCGACCGCAGATGATTCCCCCGGTGGGGAAATCAGGTCCCTGGACGATTTCCAGTAACTCGTCGATGCTGACGCCCGGTTCTTCGATCACTCGAATCAGTGCATCACAGACTTCCTGCAGGTTGTGCGGAGGAATGGATGTTGCCATGCCGACGGCGATGCCACTGGCGCCGTTGACCAGTAAATTCGGAAACTTGCTGGGGAGCACGGTGGGCTCTTCACGACTTTCATCGTAAGTGGGCGTAAAGTCGACCGTGTCCAGCTTGATGTCATCCAGGATCAATGCCGAGATGGGCGAAAGTCTCGCCTCGGTATACCGCATGGCAGCCGGTGGTAGTCCGGCGATTGATCCGAAGTTTCCCTGCTTGTCGATCAGGACGTGACGTAGATTCCAGTCCTGGGCCATTCGCACGAGGGTGGGATAAATCACGCTCTCACCATGAGGGTGATAATTACCACTGGTGTCCCCGGAAATCTTGGCGCATTTGACACGACTGGATCCAGGTCCCAGGTTCAAGTCGTTCATGGCGACCAGGATGCGTCGTTGAGAAGGCTTTAAACCATCCCGCACATCGGGCAGGGCACGGCTGACGATGACGCTCATGGCGTACGTCAGGTAACTTTCCTTGAGCTCGTCCTCGATCGGTAAATCGACAATTCGAGTCTTGTTACCGTTGTCCCCCTGATCGGGTTGCGGGTCATCGCCAGGATCGGTAGGGTCTGTTGAATCAGTCGACAACGGCGAGTCCTTCCTAGCTGTACAGAATCCTAATCATATCGAGCCGAGAAGGGCTGGAAATGACTTATTTTAAGCCGTCAAAATCGACTTTTTGTCAGGCCCTGATTCTAGCATTTTTAACCTCCTGAAACAACTGTGTTGCTGGGGGAATTCAGGTCTTAAATGGTCTTTCTGGAGTTGGTTGCGGGAGAGGGCAGGGATCCGTTCTAATGGGTTCCCGCGGTGCTTTCAGAAGCCCCAGAATGCTGTTGCTGAACGAGTCTCCGGGAGACAGCGAAACTAAATGGCAGCGGCCGGGTTTCTATAACCGGGGCCTCATGATCGAAGGTGTATTCTTTAGTGGCAGGAGAGAGACATGTTAAAGCGTTTGGTACGTTCTCGTGGATTACTCAGAACACTGGTGATGGCCGGATTCCTTGCCAGTACGTTCAGTATTTCCAGTGGCTATGCACAGGGAAACCGTAATAGTCAGTCCCGTGGACGTAGTACTGGTGGATTTGACCAGCAGGCTCCCGCCATCGGACAACCCTTACCGGATCTCAAGCTGTACACCTCTGAGGGCAAAGAATTTTCAACCAGCCAGTTGAAAGGAAACTACACGGTTCTTGTCTTCGGTTGCCTCACGTGACCGCCTTTTCTGCGGAACGTCCCCAGTTTGGAGACGATTGAACGAGATTATTCCTCTCGTGGTGTCAAGTTTTACTACATCTACAAGGCCTTGGCACACCCGGAAAGCAATGGCTATGTCCAACCCTTTACACTGAAGGAACGATTGCTGCATGTTAAGGAAGCTCAACGTACCCTGGGATCCAGGTTTACATGGCTGGCCGACAACATGGAAAATGAAGTGAAACACAAGCTTGGCAATGCGCCAAACTCAGAATTTCTCCTGGATCCGGCTGGTAAAGTCGTTCGCCGTCGGAACTGGAGCGACCCTGCCAGTCTTCGCAAGGACCTCGAAAAACTGGTCGGTCCCGTGGAAAAACCAACCCAGGTTGCGGACCTGAAAATGAAGACCGCTCCGCCTCCGAAAGTCGCAGCCAGTGGCGTGGTTCCCCGCATCCAGGTGACCGGTAGTATGCGTGCTTTCAAGGTGGTTCCCCAGAAAAGCAAGGAACCGCATTACGTCAAGCTGCGAGCGGAAGTTGACCAGGATTTCATGTCGACCGGCCTTGGTAAGCTTTACCTGGGATTTCACCTGGACCCTCTTTACCACGTGCATTGGAATAACCTGGTGGCACCCATCAAGTTCGAACTGGAAGTGCCTGCAGATGTCACCGTCACGCCCAGCCAGGGGAGTGGCCCGAAAGTTAAGCAGCCTTCTGATATTGACCCCCGGGAGTTCCTGCTGGATATCGATGAATTGAAACAGGTCCCCAAGGCCACCCTGAAGGTCAAGGTGAGTTATTTTGCCTGCAATGACGATGAAGGCTGGTGCAAACCCGTGACCCAGGAGTACCTGGTTTACCTGGAAGGGGATCGTGACGCCGGAAGTGTTCGACAACGTGGCGGTCGTGGTGGCGGTCGAGGCGGTTTTGCCGGAGGGCAACGGCCAGGATTTGGTGGCGGCCGTCCGCCTGGTGGTGGCCGTCCACCTGGTGGTGGCAATGCAGGGCGTCCGCAAATGGCGGCCGGTCCTCGCCTCATGGGCATGATCCAGAAAATCGATCTTAAGCAACGATTGGTGACTGCCCAGGATCGTTCCAATGGCGGTCCACGCACCGTACACGTGCCGGAAAACGTGAATATCGTACGTAATGGTCAACCGGCGAAGCTGGCGGACCTGAAACCCGAGGATCGCGTGATGATCATTCTCGTGGAAGCTCCTGCAAAACCCCAGCCCCAGGATAAAGAGGCTCCGAAGCAGGCAGCCAAGCCGGCGACTGTACGACAGATCATGGCACGGGATACTGGATTTCAACCGACACGTCGACGTCCCGGGCAATAAAAAAACGGCCAGGATGATTGCTCCCGCGCATAAAAAAGCGAGCCTGTGAGGCTCGCGTTGATATGGTTGTGGGCGCAGTTGACTCAGCCGAGGTTGAACGGCTTGATGTCCGTGGATGCCTGGTCCAGCGGGAAAGAACGAGCCATCTCGGAACTGGAAGTGATATGTCCGGTGGCCTTCCACCAGACAGGACCGTCACCCCATTGCTTGAGTTCCTGCCACAGTAACACGCAGGCTACGGTGATACACATGAATGCAATGACCAACATCATCGTATAGACGTTGAGTGGCATTTTTTGGACAACAACGGGGCCGTCTGGCTTAGCTGATTTTCGTGGCAACGCGATCCCCTTGCTTGATGGTGCCCTTGCGATACGCCGGGATGATTTCACCGACGGCTGAATTGGGACGAGTTTCACGAACCTTGATGCGACCCAGGTAAGATTTGCCGCGGTAAACATCCAATTCGTGGTCCTTGCGTAATCCATCATCCCAGCCAATGGAAATCTGGATGATGTCGCTGCTCACCTGCGTGACAACACCATCGATAACCGGCGGAATGGCGGTCACGTCACTGAATTCAGTCAACCCGTTCTTGGACAGTACATTTGACATGCGACCGACCTGGGTTACCAGTTGGCCCTGTACTTCCTTGAGCCGGATTTCACTGCCTCGCAGCTGATTGATTTCATCGGTTAGTTTCAGCGAGCTGGCAAAATACTTGTCCGAAGATTGCTGGGTGCCAACAACCTGTTCGCGAAGATTCGTAACTTCCTTGACCAACCCCTCGTTGTCGGACAGGGCAGTGCTCAGGTCGGCCTCGACCTTACGAGTCTTGTCCTCGTAGGTTCGCAGGTCCTCTTCCAGGGAAGTCTGGTCCTGGGTGGCCGTGACCAGTTGAGCCTGCAAGGAGGCCAGCACGAAACGGCGAGCAACCTGTTCTCTCTTCAGGGCCAGTTGAGCTTCCTTCAGCTTGGATTCCAGTTCGGCATTGGCCAGTTCGGCATTGCTGATCTGTTGATTCAGACCCAGGTCCTCTTCTCCCGTGGGAGAAGGGTTGTCGACCAGTTTTTGCCAGTTCTGATGCGTGGCAAAGACCATGATGGAAAACGACATGAAAAGCACACTCATGATCAGGATGAGTACGGTAAAGATTTTTCCGAGGAGCGTCATGGCACTCGTTCCCTTTGGTTGATTACTGCGTGTTGCAAGCGTGAGGTACAGATACCCCCTTGATAGGGGTGAATCGTACCTGATCTGTGGTCGGTCCCGGTTTTCCACAAACCTGCTGAAAATCAGGACTCAATCTATCAAATCGGACCGATTATCTCAGTATAGTTACCGGAAATCCGGAATGTCAACGAAATCCTGCTAAGTTTGGATATCTACAGCGCCTAGGCGTTCTGTTCACTAAAGCTTGTCACCGTAACCGCTACAACCCGTTTTTTCGGAAAATAACCGCTGTTTTAGCCGGACGAGGTCCTTTTTTGAGGCCCGTAGCCAACAAGCAGGGCGACCAGCCCCAGGATTATCCACGGCCAGTCTCCGTACCACGGGTACCAGGTTCGTCTGGGGACTCTTTTTTGTAACGAGGCCACGACGACACCATCTTCTCGTTGCCCGGGTTGGCGACGAGGCCCCACCGCTCGAGGGCGACCATGGTGATCGATCCAGGCCGAGATTCCCGTGTTGGCAGCGATCAGCATGGGAAGCCGATGTTCGACGGCCCGGAAGATTCCACAGAGAAAATGGAGGTCCAGCATGCTCGATCCCCAGAACCAGCCGTCATTGGTAATCGTGACCAGGGCGTCAGGATTTGCACCCTGGGATCGCAAGTATTGAAGCTGGTGCCGAATCAGGTGAGGCACGGTACTCTCGAAGCAGATGTTGGGAACCAGGGTCCAGTTTTTTGCCTGAAAGGAAATAGGCTTTTCTCCGGGAGTCAGGCCACTACCGATCGGTGAAAATCGATAGAGCCAAGGGAACCATTTGCCACCGGGTATGTACTCGCCAAACATGACGCGATGCATCTTGTGATACCGATTCGCAATTTTCCCGGTGGGATCGACTAGCAGGGCAGAGTTGAAATGTTTTTCCTGCGGTGGTAGTTGCCAGCAGTGGGTACCGAGGATGAAGTGAATATCAAGATCCTGTGCTGGCCGTCCGGTGGGAGGTCGGTTGATGCTTTTGGCAAAGTGAGCGGCATGCTGGTAGAAGCGTTCATTGTGGCCCTGGGCTCGTCGCAGAAATTCCGCTTTATCCAGTGGAGTCTCGGCCGGCGGCAGGGAATCCTGGTCCATCAAGAGTTCCGGAGCCTGGAAGGAAAACATGGATTCGGGCCAGATGACCAGGTCCACTTCCGGATGGTCGTTTCTCAGTTGCAGGGTCAGGTAGTTGTACTGGTCAAAGATCTGGTCATCCGGGGTGGCTGCTTCACCAAACTGGGTGTCAATCGATCCCTGGATCAATCCCACGTTTAATGTCGCGGTGCTATCCTGTGCGACATCACTTAGCGCTGCCCAGGCACCGTAGGTCATGGTGGCTGCCAGTAACAGCAGGGCAGTTCCTGCGGGCGCCAGTGCCCATCGTTTTGGTCGGCCTGGATTCCAGGGACCGACACGGTAGATACAGCCACTGACCAGGATAATGAGAAAGCTTACCCCGTACGCACCACTGAAATCAGCGATTTGAATCAGGTAGGTATGATGAGCCTGGGTATGAGCTAACAGGCCCATGCTAAAGCCGGTGATCAGGTGGCCACGGATCAATTCCAGTACGGTCCAGGTGATGGCAGCGGCCAGTCCCAGTGGTAAACCGCTGCGTCGCATCAGTTGGCTGGTCCAGGCGAGAAAGACAGGCAGGTAGACAGCCAGGTACATGGAAATGGCCAGCCAGCCGAAATAGGTTCCCCAGTGGGCCAGTCGCAGGCCGTGTAGCAGCAATAGCCAGGAAAGCGTCGCAGCCAGCCAGGCAGGATAATCAAGCTTTGAGCATAACCTGCGCAATCGGCTGCGTCCCGGGACAGGGTCGGCCAGTGGAGCTTGCTGTAGATTGCGGTCGATCACTGCGAACCAGTACCAGGGGGCAATCCAGGCTAGTGGCCACCATCCCAGTGGTGGGAAGGCAGCGAAAAGAAACAGTCCACCTGCCAGGTTGAAGGCGAAGTTCGACTGGTACCAGGGCCTCCGTGCGGGCCGTTGCATCATTGCATTCCTGCCATCAAGAATTGCCGTTAAAGCCGGTAAACCAGGATGGTATCACCCGCATCGTATTGGTTTTGATCTGCTGGAAAATAGGCTAGACAATTGGCATCGGTCAAGGTCCGTTGGTCGGCAGATCCCTTCCAGGGAAGTGGTTGAACACGTGTCTGGTTGTTTTCCAGGTAAAGTCGAGAGGGGAAAAAAGTAGGTCGGGAGGCTCGCTTGTGAAACGGGGTGTGTAACGTGGCCTCGGTTTGTTCCAGCCCCGTCGGCTTTCCGCCTGCGACTGCTTGCAACGCAGGTCGGACGAATAATTCGAAACAAACCATGCTGCTGACCGGGTTGCCGGGCAGCCCAAAGACAAGTGTCTGGCCTGTCGTAGCAACACCAAACCAGAGTGGCTTACCCGGCTTGATCGCTACCTTGTGGAATACCTGTTCGACTCCCAGTTCCTGGAGTACCTGGGGAACCAGGTCCAGTACGCCGGCCGAAACACCGCCAGAGAGAACGAGCACATCTTCCTGGAGACCCTGCGAGATTGCCTGCCTCAAATCTTCCATGCGATCTCTGCCAATTCCCAGCGAAACGACCTTGGCACCAGCCCGGCTGGCAAGTGCTCCCAGCATCGGTCCATTACTGTTGCGAATCTGTCCAGGCTGGGGCGATTGGTTCACGTCTACCAGCTCGTTTCCCGTGGAGAGAACAGCCACGGAGGGAATCTCGCTGACCTGGACCTGGTGTCGACCGACTTCCGCCAGCAAGCCAATTTCCAGGGGGCGGATGGTGCGACCTGGTTTCAGGACAACATCGCCGGCACGTAGCGAGGTCCCCTGCGGCATGATGTTACCGGAATCTGGCAAATGGACTTCCCCGATCGTGACCCATTCGATCCCGTCTGCATCGCTCGAGGTGCTGGTTTGCTCGACCATCACGACCGCGTCTGCTCCGGAAGGGACCGGAGCTCCCGTCATGATGCGAGTGGCCTGTCCAGGTTGCACGGCAGATCGCGGAACTTCACCAGCAGTAACCTCCTCCAGGACACCCAGGGTGACGGGCAGTTCGGCCAGGTCATTTCGTTGCACGGCATAGCCATCCACCATGGATTTGTCATGGGGAGGGGAATCGAGATCACTGGAGATCTCTTCTGCCAGCACGCGACCGGTTAAGGCTTCCAGCGGTACCAGCTCGCTGGGCCGCGTAGGTACTTTTTCGAGGATTAGTTTAAGTGCTTCTTCAACGGAAATCATCGTTGCCTGCCTGGGGTTCCGGGCGTCTGTCAGGGCACCATCCATGCCGTCGAGACACGATTTCACAGCTGCAGGAATCGTTCCAACAGCAGGGGGCCGGTTTCACTCAAAAAACTCTCGGGATGAAATTGCCAGCCGATGATCGGATGCTGCTTGTGTCGGATCCCCATGATTTCCCGAGAACCGTCAGGCGCGTGGGCCCAGGCCGAAACCTCGAAGGCGTCGTCCAGCGTTCCGGGTTCAATAATCAGGCTGTGGTAGCGGGTGGCAGTAAACGGATTGGGCAAACCGGCAAAAATCCCCTGATCGTCGTGATGAATTGAATCGGTTTTCCCGTGCATCAGGTGCTTGGCTCGTACGATGCTCGCTCCAAACGACTGGCCTATCGATTGGTGCCCCAGGCAGACACCCAGGATCGGTGCCCGACCGATCATGGGCTCAACGCAGGCAACCGAAATGCCGGCCTCGCTGGGAGTGCAGGGACCTGGCGAGATGATCAGGTGGCTCGGTTCACGGGCCACCACTTCCTCCGGGGTAATCTGGTCGTTACGAACCACCTCGATCTGCAAGCCGGGGTCCATTTCACCTAACCGTTGTACCAGGTTGTAGGTGAATGAATCGTAGTTATCGATGAGCAGGATCATGGGTGTTTTCACGGGCCTGGCGGAGGATGTTGACGGCGGGCAGCTGGGAAAATAGCCGCACCCCCTTTTTTACCACTGATCGGTCGCAAGGTTAAGTCGGAGTGACGGTATCCAGCTGAGTAAAATGATCTTTATCAAGCAGTAGAAAACACGTAGGGTTCTCCAGTCAGTCAGTGTGCCCGGAGGGTTTTTCGTGGTTTCGTCTCATTACCCATGCCTGTTACGGGGAATGATCGTCTGTTCGATCCTGTCCTGGCTGACGGTAGTCAGCCGTGATGACGTAACGGCTGCACCGCCCCAGGAAACGGTCGAGAAGGTTGCCACGAAAGAGACATCCTCGCAGGCAGCCATCAACGCATTGCTTGTCTGGATTGCCCGGGAAAATATTCCCAGCACCTACGAGGACCGCAAGGACTGGGGTGGGACTCGTGAAATAATAACAGGGCTGCGACTGGTCGGTCGTGGTCGCAAGCTGCGTACCGCAGCGCATCGTAAGTCGGTCAAGCATGGTACCTGGAAGATGTATCGTGTTACCTTGAAAGATCCTGACAAGGGGTTCGAGATTGCTTTGAACCGCATGCAGGTTTCGGAAGAGGAGGGTCTCGTTTTCGAAGCCACCGTGAAAGCCAGGCTGGAGATGTTGGCCCGCTGGGCTCAATGGAACTGGGGAGTCCAGTTGATCAGTCTCAATGCGTTGGCGGATGCCCAGGTGCGCATGAAGCTGACAGGAAAAATGGCCATTCAAATTGATCCTCGTCAATTCCCACCTGATGTGACGATCCACCCCAGGATTACCGGGGCTGATCTCCACCTGGAATCTTTTCGATTATTGAGAATCAGTCAACTTCATGGATCGCTGGTGCACAGGATCGGTGATGAAACTCGTCGGATCATCGAGAAAAAACTAGCTGAAAAACGTGCAGATCTGGTAGCGAAAATTAACCGGCAGATCGAGAAAAACCAGGATCAGCTAAAAGTCTCGCTGCGGGAATACGTGGAGCAGGAATGGGGACGCTTGCTCAGCGGCCAATTACCAAGAAAAATACGCTGAGCCGGCTCGCCAGGAATCACCTGGACCGGTTCTCCCGGTCCCTGCGAGAGAGGCTTTCTTGGTCCTGGGTTCTGGGACTGTATTGACTCACAACGTATAATCAACATTACGTTTTGATCGCAACAGGGAATGGATCAGTATGAGCATCGCAACAGATTCCAGTACCAACTTTGATTTCCCGCCGTATCGAGAACTCTCGGACGAAGTGCTGGCGGAGCGGATTACCGCAGTGCGTCAGCAACTGGGTAACGAGTTGTTGATCCTGGGACACCATTACCAGCAGGATGAAGTCATCGCTCATAGTGACCTGCGTGGTGACAGTTACCAGTTGAGCCAGATGGCGGCCTCCAATCCGGATTGTCGCTGGATCGTTTTTTGTGGCGTGCATTTCATGGCCGAAACGGCGGACGTGCTGGCAAATCGGCCGGAAATGGTGCAACAACGAGAAGGCCAACGTGTCCAGGTCGTGTTGCCTGATATGTCGGCCGGCTGCTCCATGGCCGATATGGCCGCCATCGAACAGGTCCAGGCAGCTTGGGATGACCTGGGTGAAGTGATTGATACCGATCAGTTGATTCCCGTGACCTACGTGAATTCGGCAGCTAGTCTGAAAGCTTTTTGTGGACGCCACGGCGGTGTTGTCTGTACGTCCAGTAACGCCATGGCTGTCATGAAATGGGCCTTTGCCAGGGGGCAGCGAATCCTCTTCTTTCCAGACCAGCACCTGGGCCGCAATACGTCACTGCAAATGGGAATCACCGCAGATCAAATGCCAGTCTGGGACCCCTATGATGATGACCTGGGTGGCAACAGTGAACAGCAGTTACAGGAGAGCAAGGTGATCCTCTGGAAAGGTCACTGTAGTGTCCACCAGATGTTCAAGGCAGAACATGTTCACCAGTTTCGTGAGACCCATCCTGGTATCAAGATCCTGGTTCATCCGGAATGCTGCCAGGAAGTAAATGACCTGGCCGATGTGTCCGGATCGACCGGGAAAATTATCGAGACAGTGCGAGCAGCACCCGCTGGGACTCGTTGGGCGATTGGCACGGAACTCCACCTTGTGAATCGCTTGAAACAGGAATATCCCGAGCAGGAAATACACTTTCTTTCATCCGTGGTGTGCATGTGCGCTACCATGTATCGCATTGACCAGGCCCATCTTTGCTGGACCCTGGAAAACCTGGCAGCCGGTACGCCGGTTAACGTGATCCAGGTCGATGAAGAGACGAGCCGCTGGTCGCTCGTGGCGCTCGAACGCATGCTGGCCATCCACTAGGGGCACCTCGCGAGGTGCTGCGTGAAATGGTGGCCTGGTACGCAGCAGAATACGTCTTAGCCGCGTAGGAATGCGACAATACCAGCTGTGTCTGTAGGTAATTCACCACTTTCGGCGACCACCGGTGCCGCAGCTTCGACAGCTTCCTCCGTGACAGCTTCTGGTGCAGCAGCTTCTGTTTCAGCCGCCGCCGGTTCCGGTTCAGCTGCCGTCGGTGGGGCAGCCTGGCCCTGGAAAGGACCGGAACTGCTGGAGTCCTGGTCACGCGCGGCACTGATTAAATCCTCGAAGGACATGCCCTCCATGTGGTAGCGCGACGCTTCTCCCGTATCGTTGGAAGTCTGACGAGGAGGTGCTGGACTGGAAGCCGGGGCTGGTTGCCTGGCTCCAGGCGAAGTATCGCCCTTGGCTGCCTCCAGCATCTCGCTCACGCTCATGTTCGCTGTCGCACTTTCCGTGGCAGCAGGCGCCTCTGCCTCTGCCGCAGGTGCCTCTGCCTTGGCAGCGGGAGCAGAGCTTTCGCCACGAGCGGCAGCCAGCATGTCGGCCACGCTCATGTTCTGTGGATCCTGTGGTGCCGCGGCGGCCGGTGCTGTCGGTTCCGCTGCAGGAGCCTCTGCCTTGGCTGCGGGAGCTGGGCCTTCGCCACGAGCGGCAGCCAGCATGTCGGCCACGCTCATGTTCTGGGGATCCTGCGATGCCGCGGCGGCCGGTGCTGCCGGTTCGGCTGCAGGAGCCTCTGCCTTGGCTGCGGGAGCTGGGCCATCACCGCGTGCGGCAGCCAGCATGTCGGCTACGCTCATACCGCCTCCACTGGCAGGAGCGGCTTTCGCTTCGGCGGCGGGTGCCGCTGCCTTGGGGGCGGCCTTCTCGGGTGCGGCCTTCTTGGGTGCGGCC
>MPLU02038589.1_pt1 | contig 15282 bp, 14 predicted proteins | sample 1617381 | NCBI WGS metagenome assembly MPLU02 (sample SAMN05944801, study PRJNA350692) | marine metagenome | biome: marine; feature: ODZ; material: water; isolation source: 90 m water sample filtered on 0.2 um supor filter | place: Pacific Ocean | collected 2012-04-08 | depth 90m m
AATTATCTATATTTATATTTATTTATTTAAAATAAAAGGGAATTTATTCTGTTTACACAGAATCTTCATCTTGAACATTATCTGATACTGCTGTATCTGAAAAAATAGATTCCATTCTTGACTTGATTAAATCACGTTCATCCTCGTCCATGCTTTGTCTTAAAATTGCTCCCTCAAGAACCATCTTTTCTGCACCTTCCATACCTTCAAATGCTTTAAACACCGAAAATATTGATGCTTGTTGTCTTGGACTTATTGCTTGGGATAATTTTTTCTCATTTACGAGATTTTGAACTTCCAATACCAATTTGAATACCTTATTTGAGAATTCTTTCGGAATATCTTTTAATTTGTCACCGAGAATTTTTTTACATTCCTCTATTGTTGGGTAAGTCCATTCCCATTGAAAACCAAATCTATCATCGACTGATTTTTCAATTTCATTTCCTGAATATCCGTCACCTGCAGGATTCATAGTTAATACGATGAATAACTTTGCTCCTTTTCTCAATCTGACGTATCTACCCAATTCTGGTACATAAATTGCTCTACGGTAATCTAAAAGACCGTTTTGTAATTTTTGAATTTCTCCTCTTGGTTGATTGCCTTCTTCTGAAACATACATTGCTCCATTTGGATTTTGATTTGCACATTCGATTGCTTCACCAATTCCACCATGCTTCCAAACGGTTTCATTATTGATAAGTTTTGGACCACCAATCAAAGCACTTCTCCTTAAATCATCACTCATATCAACTTGAACAAGTGACATTTGACGTTTTTGTGCTACATTTGCCCAAAATAATGTTTTACCATTACCTGCTGGACCATAACATAGAACATTAACAGGATTTGTGCCATTGAAAGTTTGTTCCATTAATCTATTTGCAATTTCAAATTCATTGCTTTTCTCAACATATTTTGGAACGTTTTTAGGAATGAATTCCTCATAAAAAACTGGGACTTCTTTCATAAATTCAGCTCCCTCAATAACGGGAACACTTGTGTCTATACGTTCACTTGCTGGGATATCAGGCAAACTGCCTTTAGGTAATTCTTCTGGATTGTTATCATTCTTCATTGCCTTATCATTTTTTAAGCCAACCATCTTTGATAAAAATTCTGCTTTATCAACTACAACTCCTTGTTTTTCTGCTCTCTCGAAAAGATCCTCAAGTGTTGTTCCGATTAACCTATCATAACGATTTTTCTTTACTTCTAAGGCTTTTTGAATTTTTTCTTCTTTAGTTATTTTCGTCATATCTCTTTATTACCTCTATTATTATTTCTCATACTGGAATATAAAGATATCTATTTCTTTAGTTATATAGAAAAATAGGGGTTTTTTCGTTATTTTCGGTCATTTTTTCGTTTTTTTCAGTTTTTCTAGTTCGGTTAAGGCATTTTTGTAGTTAGCTTCTGATGCTTGTAATTGCTGTACTAACGTATTAATTAAATTTAGAATTAATTGGTTTCCCTTTTCTTGCTGTAATACAAAACTTGCCAATATGTTATCGATTGATGAATTAGACATACTCGGACTTTATCATTTTTTACTTTTAAACTTTTCTGTTTAACTGACCCATATGTTCTTATCACCACCAGATGTCTTAATGGTAATATATCCTGATACAGAAGGGTGTGTCGCAAGAAATGATGTTGTGAAATTATTTACAAAGTTTAATTTACCTTGAACTTGTATATCATCACTTGAACTATCACCTAACTTGGTCGTTGTTTTTGTTTGAAATGTGCCATTCATTGTTTGATTGCCTGACCAAGTATTATGTGAACTTAATTTGGCAAATTTTGCTTCACCTGTGGAATTTAGATTACTTAGTGATGTATTTGCACCACTTCCACCACCACTACCAATATCTGACATATTTTTCGTTGCACCATTTGTTCTTACATAGATGTTTGTTCCATCATTCCAAATCATTCCATTCAATAATGAACTTGGCGTACTATTACTTCCTAAATATAGACCATCTGCACTAAGTTGTAATTCTACACTACCTGCTACGGCAAAAGAATGTTGAGCACCTGCATTATGTTGTAAATTGCCTGATGAACCAATAATACTGGTATTGGTTGCACTAAAATCAATCGTATCAACACCTTCTAACTCTTTACCCCAAATATGATTCCATTTATAATTTGAACTTCCTAAATCATATGTTTCATCTGTTTCAGGATCTAAATCTGTTCCAGTAACTATCAAATTATCTTTTACACTTAATTTTCTATCACTATCAATTTGAAATTCATACCAATCATTATCATCACTGATATTAAACAATAAACCACTAGAATGATTTAATGTACTACTATTTTGATCTGCACCGAAATACAATCCACTTGAAAGGTATAACGTAGCCCACTCTTTTGATGTTGATCCAAGATTTTTGTTTCCACTTGTTGAAGGAAGTAAATGTTCATTAATTGCAGTATTAGATACCAAGTTTGAAAGATTGACATTTGCTCCACCAGCAGTAGAATCTACATAGGCTTTTGTAGCTACATCTTGTGCAGATGTAGGATCTGCGACACTTGTTATTTTTTTTGAACTCATGGCTAATGGTTGATGGAATGTCGGAGTTGCATACACTGTAAATAAATCTGCCGATGCATCACCTATTGTTGTAGTTGCTCCTGTAAATGATACTGCATTTGCAAAAGTATTAACGCCTGTCCATTGATTCGTTCCACTTAATGAAGCTCCACTTCCACCACCTGATATTACCAGATATTTGTTAGAAGCATCTTCATAATATTTCAAAATGGCAAATTCGTTATCGGCTATCGTTTGATTTGATGATATGTCAATATTTCCACCTGTGGATAATGTTAAGGTTTTACCTTCTTTTGGTTTTAAAATTACTACCTGTCCATTATGTGATGTTCCACTTAAAGTATTTACATCTGGATTTCCACTTCCTTTCGTCACTATCATTGACGTTCCGATTATATCTATTGCATTAGATGATTCTGTGACTTCTCTAGGATCATATGTAGTATTACCTGTTATAACAGGTGAACTAGAACTTGAACTTCCAAATCCAAATGCCGTTGCATCTAAATTATCAGAAATAATTGTAGGAGTTAATTCTTCTCGTAATATTTCAATTTCTCTTTTTAATGCCTTTAAATCATTAAAGTCCGAAGGTAAATCTACTGCCATATATTATCATCTCCTCTCGTTGTGAATTTCTTTTGACCGACGATATCCATGTGATAACCTGTATGGTCTATTGTATGAGTGACTGATTTACAAACCATTCTGATAAAATCTTGCCCTGTTTCTTTATTTGGAACTCTATCTCCCTTCACTTTAAATGATTGACCAAATTTCATTCTAACATCTCCAATGGTTCTCATAATCCATTGTTGAGGATAAAATGATGATCTTGCTCTTTTTGCATTAGCTGAAATTTTTGCATTAACATAATCAAATTCATCTGACCTATGAACGATAGATGTTCTCGCACCTGCTATTGGATTTCCTGTTCCATCAGGATTATCTGATACGACAAACAATTCTTTTTTTAGATGAAGTCCTGCCATAGCAATAGTAGTCCAATTTATTAAAGAATTTCCATTATGTAATTCTATTCCTGAATTACTCGTTCCATCACCAAATGCTATATCTTTGAAGAAAGTAAATATTGATGCTGTATCTAAACCGAAATTATATACTTCATTTCCTATTTGTGCGACAGTTTGACCTAATTGATCCATAAATGCAGTTGTTCCACCTGTGTATAATCCTAAATCAGTGTTATATCCCATCTTGGTCATTATTCCGAATCCCTTTACGTAAACCCAATCAAATTTAGCACCTGTATGTTCCATCTCTTTCAATGTAAAATCTAAGAATGTTAATTTATATCCTAATATCTCTGGAAGTCTATTCCATTTTCCGAAGTAAAGATTTTTTGTGCCTCCACCACTCATGTGACCGAATGGAACAGTCACTAAATCCCATTCATCATTTCGTCTTAATTTAAATTCTGAAAACCATATTCTATCAAATTTATCTACTGCCCAAAATAACATTGGTATCTGACCCATAGAATCACCAGTCACTTTTTTTGTCGTATCTGCACTCATTGATAAATCCTCGAAATATCCATTCCAAGCATCAGAATGGTTTGCATCCATATAATTATTTGATATACCTGCATTCCAAAATCCGACTTTACAATAAAACTGAATTGCATTTATCTTTCCCATATCTTCAGATTTTGTTCCATTATTCCAACCTATTGTATCACCTGTTCTATCCGTCGTCATATTGAATGTTGAAAGATAACAATTCTTTGTATCAGAACCATCTGCACCTGAACTGCCATTACCACCATAAAGAAAACCAAGTCTTTGACTAGATGAAACATCATATCTTGGAAATGGAAACCAAAAGTTAAGCCATGCACCACGATTGTTTATTCCATACGTTTTACCAGAACCATTATTCTTATCCCATGCATACCTATACTCTATACCACCATTTGGTAAACCATCAGGTGAATGAACTTTATAGAGATCATATACTAAATGAAATGGTGCTGGTTTATTCTCTCCAAAATCATCTTGAATTTCCCATGCTACCTCCCAAGCACTTCCAGACCATTTATACAATTTACCATTATCCATATTCGTTATCGTATCATTTGTTTGTGGAGCATCTGAAAAAAACCAACTTGCACTACCATCGTTAGGATTTTGAACCCACTCTGCTATTCTATTTGCATATCCAGAAAAAACTCCTTGTGGATTTGTTCCGACGATAACTCTTTGACCATCATATCTTTCCCTATGTGACGTATCTAAATCACTTGCTGGATTATTAATTCCCATCTTACTTACCATTTTTGCAGTTATTTGTTTATGATAATTAGTATAATCACCATGACCATGTGTTTGTCTTGTTATATTCCAATCTTGTGCAAATCCAACATAATTTCCAGAAGCTTCTGGTAAGCCACCACCAAGACCTGCAAGATTTTTTTCCCATGCAATTAAATCATCAGTCCATGGTGAAGGGTGAATCCATTCTGTAAAGTTTGTCGTACTTCTTGAAGGAACTATTTGTTGAGCACCACTACTAGACAAATCTTCCCAATCGTTAGGTTGAGTATCAGGATCATAACTATTTACATTTAGAGGACTTGTTTTTCTTAATGCTCTTAATGAAATTCTTGAAATTCTTCGTTTTGCACGATAATACCTAATTTCATTTGACGGATTGAAATATACAATATCATCTTCACTATATCTACCATATTTATCATATTTTGGAATATTGTTAAAATCTTCTTTCCAATACGTATGATCTTGATCTGGTTTCGTAGAAGTTGCACTTCTTGTTTGAATACATTCAAAAAATCTAACAACTTTTGCTGAAACTCCCGTGACCGTCGTAATTGTTTTTACTTGTTGACCTACGACGTATGAATTAGATGAACTCCATTCAGGTCTTATTTTTGCGTGTTCTAATTCAGAAACATATCGCATAAATTCAGTAGGGAGTGAACCTGAAGATGAATTACCTTTTAAAATAACATGGTTTTTAAAATTTACGTGGTTTATACTTGCTTGTTGCGTTTCAGTAGCATCTATTGTATCTATTGCTTTAGGATCTAATGTTATTCCAGTATCTTGAGATCCATATTCTTCTGCGATAACTAACATGGTGTTAGTTGCAGATGTAGTTTCAAAATCAAAATAAAAGTCCGTAAATACACCACCGACTGATGATTCATTAGATAATTTTGATATAACATCTATCAATAGATCATGATATGTTTCTAAACCAGCAGGAGTATAATGTTGTTTTAAATTATCTGTTTTAGGTAATGCTATTTTTGATTGACCATTACAAGTAGAAATATCATCTGCCGAACAAGCTGAATATAATACCGATACGCTAGGTGAATTAATAGAATTATTCGTTCCTTGATAATTATTAAATTCTAGAAGTCTAGACGTAAATTCCTTTTCTGGAGTATAATACATATGTCTTGCACCTGTAAATGCTTCTTTCATTCTAATTTGAATTTCCACTAATTCTAATGTTATTGTAGAACCTTGATTTTGATCTACATCTATCGAACAACTCTTTATTTGAAATTGAAATGTTTTACCTGTGTTCGTTGAACCACCAATAGTTTGAGATATTTTTGCTTCTATGATGTATTTGTTTTTTGCTTCTTCATCTGTAAGAATAGGACCTGTATTAATGAAAGTTTTATTCTCGTCCATTCTAAGAATTATTGAACCTTTATTCACTTCTGATACTCCATGATGAACCATTTGTAATCTTATCCTCCAAGGTTTCAAATCTCCATTAGGTATTTCTGTTGAAGGCGTTCTACTAGGATTAGTGTTAGAACCATCTGCTCTTTTTAAAAGAGTTATAGAATCTGTATAAAATGCCATTCTATGTCACTGCTGGAACTGTTCCACCGAAACTCAATATCACCTGAAAATCATATCGTTTTTTTGAACTTCCTTGAAATCCTATTGTCGTACTAGAAATTGTATAACCTGCATTAGCATCAGGATCTAATGAAAACCTTTCTGCATTAGGACTATAAAATCCAATTATACCAAATTTATGAGTTGTATCAACTTGTTGTATTTGTCGCATTCTTTCTAATTTTTTAATATCTGAATTAGTATCATTTTTGAAAATTCCTTTTATTGTCAATGTCCTACCTCGTAAACCATTCTCTTGTTTATTTATTTTTCTAGTACCATCACTTGTCGGAACAGGAATATCTATTATGTTATTATCATAACTTTCTCCTATACTTTCTAAAATATAATCTGAAATATCAAATGCTAAAACTTGTTGTGAATATGCCAAACCTGTATCAGAGTTTGTTCCACTCTTGGTCAATAAAGCACTTGATGTTGAACAACCACTTGTAGCTTGTGAAGAATTTACTGTTCTAAAAAATAAATGTGCATTTGCCATAACTTACCAATTCTCCGTATCATGAGTGTGATAATATCTTTTAAGTCCTAAAGCCATATCTTGTGTATTTGTATTTCCGTAAGGAACACCTTGTCTTAAAACCTCACTTGAATTTGATGAAAAATAAACTGTTCCTCGTCGTATATTCATTAAATTTTCTAATGATTGGTATTGCACTACCTCATCTTTTACTGCTTTTCTAACATCAAATAATCCTCCCGGTGCAAAAAATGATTTTACTTCACTCATTATTTGTTGATACATCATAGTACCATATCTTATTGCAAAGTCTATTGCAAAACTAGCTATAATTCCATAAGGACCTAATCCTTTTAGAAAACCAGTGACTTTACCTAATCTCGATTGTGCAAAACTTGGTAAGTTTGCACCACCTCTACCTAGAGCAGAAAATACATCCCTAGATCCACCTTCTATCTTACCTGCCGTTCTTTTTATATCATTAATTTTATCATCTAATTCCATTAAACGCATATCTTGTGTTTCATCTAATTCTTCATTTAATTCTAATAATCTTTCTTGTTCTAAATGACTTTTCACATTTTGTTCCATCTCTGCTTCTAATTCTTCAAGTCGTTGTTCCATCTGCTCTGACCACCTCTCATGTGAAAATGCGGCTTGAGAATCTCTATCACCTCTTATTCTAGGAACACCACCACCAATTTGTTTGGCTTTTTTAAAGCCGACCATATTCTTCTCAAACCAACCACCTACAGCTGGACCTGATGTTTGACCTCCTGTTCCATAAGGCAAAGAACCTTTACCTCCACCTGCCATTTGCTGTCTTTTAATTTCTTCAAATGATTTTGTTGCTGTGCCTGATGCTTGATTTATTTTTTTTGCTATTTCTTCGGCTTTCTCTAATTTAGCTTCTAATTCTTCTAGGTCTTTATCCTCAATAAAGTCTAAATCTTCGTTATCATCTACCATGTAATGTAGTAGGGTTCTATATGTTTAAATATTTTTAAGCAATTATTTGAGGATTTGCTTCATCCATCGCTTTAAATCAGCTTTTACTGCTCTAATAACTTTCGGTCTTTGAGAATTCAACGTATTTCGTATAAGCATTAATCTCGGAATTCCAGAAACCATGTGACCTTTTGAGAACCTATGTTGTCCATTTTGAACCCAATGTAATGCTTTTTTTCTTATTGGTGCTGATTGATGAGCTGGTTCTATCCAATGGGCTTTTGTTCCTTTTTCTCTCGCCATAGCCACATCAAATCCATCTACCATATACTCTGAACGAATCTCAACTCTAAATTTTCTATTTCCTAATAATTTAATCTCTCTAAGATTGGTATTCATTATTATTTTATTAGAGAAATTATTCTTTCTCATTTCTGCCCTTAATGGAGTTAATATTAATTGTCTAGACCTAATTCTTAATCTTTCTTTGACAAAATCTTTATACTGAAGTCTTATTTGTGCCAATCCCAGTTTTCTAAATTGGACTGTTGACATTAATTCAGAAATTCTTACTCTGGATAATGGTATGGGTTCTTCTATATCCCCTGTCCAATCTTCTACGGTAGTTTCGTCTATGGATTCCAATTAGTAGTTGCACTTGGTTCAGTTGTAGAGTTTGTTCTTTCGATTGTATTAATTTCTGTTATAATTCCACTTATGTCGAAATTTTGACTTCCACCTGCTGTCGTATATCCTGTTCCAAATGATGTTAATCGGACTTTAAATTTAAACCAAATATTTACTTCATCTGTTTGTCCACTAGGACCTGATAATGCTACCATTCTTGCGACGAATGTTAAATCTATTGGTTCTAATTTTGATGCTTTGTAAATCCAATAAGAAATTGTTTTTTGATCAACAGGTGCATCTCCAGAACTACCACCATCAGGTATATCATCAACCATATCAGATGTGACTTTTATTGTCGTACTAAAAGCATGACCATATCCAGTAGGGTCTAATGCTTTAGAACCTGAATCTGAATAATGCTGTGAATAATCAAAACCAAATGTAATACTAGCTGTTTGTCTTTCTTTTAATCTATAATATGTGGAACTTGCTGGATCTTTAAATTGAATATATCCTTTCCATGTATTTGTTCTTAAAGACTGGTCATTAATGTTAGCCATGTAATTTAAACCTCAATCAAGTTAAAAAGCATTTTTTTAACTCCACGTACCTTGAACATATAAAGCGGTAGTTGCTCGTTCAATATTATCAAATTGTCCCCTTTTTGACGTTGCTCCGAATTTGACAACATATTTTTTAGCAACACCCTTCTTTGTTAATGTGATATTTTTATCATCTCCTGAATCCCTGATAGTCGCTACTTCAGAATCTATTGCGTTGGTCGATTCATAAGTTATGTTTATTGTTCCTCTTTCAAAAGTTGAAACATCTCGAAATACTTCTCCTGTATCTTGATGATGTGTGACCAAACTTGCTCCTTCTGATTGATCTAGTGCTAAAATTTTGATTGTAGAACCACTTTGAATTGTTAATGTTGTTTCTGCTCCTAAAATTCCACTTCCACTTTGTGAAGCTTTATCTGTAATCGTGACAATGATTCTAGATTGACTACCATAGATAGGACTTGTTATTGGGGATCTTGTCCATCTTTTTTCTTCACCAAAGTTTGCAGTAGCACCAAAGTCTTGAGATTCTAACGCAGAAATAATTGTATTCTCTATTGCAGTTTGATCAGATTCCTCATCGGATTGTGAACGTGTGTATCTTAGATATAATGTAATTTCAAATGCATTTGTTTTTGAAACATCGGTTATGGTTTCTGACGTAGATTCAGGTTGAGATTTTCTTACGACAATGTAAGGATATATAGGATATTTAGGATTATATGTATAAAATCTAATTGAATATGGATATGTTTGACCTTCTAACGTAGTCTTTATTTCACTAGATGTTTTTTGAGGCATCTATGGACACACTCTTGTTTGAGCAGTATTAGGATTAACACAATCAATTCCTGTATTGTTTAAATTAATTCTCACATCTCCATAACATACTGCATATCTTTCATATTCTGGAGTTTGGGCATAATGACAAGTGTGACCTCTTTCATCTACATAACTTGAAGGAAAAGTTTTTGTTGATGCAGTTGGAAGATTAATGTTATTATTTACATTAGGAGTATAATCAGAAACGAAAACAAATGAAATTAACCCTGCGATTATAATTGCTGGAATTATCCAATATGTTTTATTATTCATCTTTCTCCGATTCCTTATCATTTTGAATATCTAATCTATCTTGTATTAATGCGATGTGCATTACAGATAATTTTTGAAATAACATTTTATCCTTATCACTTGATTTTTTTTGTTTTACTTCTACATCTTGTGCAAATAGCATACCATACCATTTTTCCAATAATAGATAATCTTCCTCGGTTAATTCTACATCAGGCAATTTATGTCACCCTAAATCTATGTCGTGCAATTCCTGTTTTTAGTCCATGTTTTTTCCAATTAGTAGGCATTACTCCTTCTACCTTAACTTCATACGTTCCTGAACTTTGTCCAGATGGAATAGTGAATGTGGTGCTAGTAAATGTACCTGTATCACTTGAAACTAATGGATCTGGAGAAGTCGTCATTTCTTGACCATCAAAATATACTTTCAATTTATTTCGTATTCCAAATTGATTGCCTGAAATTGTCACCGTAGCACCTGCATTACCACTTGTCGGTGTGAATGATATATCTGGTTTCATCTTTAAACTTCCACTTTCTGACCAACCAAATTCTTCATCAAGATATTCTTCTAATTCTTTTCTTGCGTGTGTCCAAGACGTTTCATCATTTGCAGTTTCAAATCTAAATTTTCCAACTACTAAATCATTAGCAATAGTATTCAATTCAAATGTTATAGTAGGAATAGTATTTTCTGTTAGAGGTAAAACTACATCATCTCCATATTCATTCTTATATCCAATTTTATCTCTAAGTTTTCTATTCATATATGAATCAATTTCATCAACATACCCTTCTAATTCATCATCTAGAGTTGTATCTTCAACTCTTAGCCTTTGTTTGACGATAGATAGTGATGCATATGTCATGATTAATGATTGTGTTCATTGTTTAAAAGTATAAAAAAAGGAATAATGGGTTTAAGGAATACTTCTGCTGTATAATTTGCCTTCTAAAGCCATTTTATACATTTCAGCGACGTATGGGTTATCGGATGGAGTTTCTGCACCTAATTCTACTAATCTGGCATAAACTCTAACGACATAAGCCAATGCTCCCATGAATGCAACGACTACGCCCATATTAAACATCCAATGATTAGGAACTGCGAATATCTCCTCTACAAACCAAAAGTGCCACATTTCATTGACACCTATTGTGAACATTGTAGCTAGATATCCAAGGATAGTCATCTTTAATCCAATATTCATTGAGTTATTCACGCCTCTTAGAATTGGAACTTTTCTATCATAGATTGCGACAAATCCCCAACCAAGAGGAAGTGCAACAAAGTGAGAGTAAAGCCACCAATGAGCAGGTGTGAATGCTGAATCTCTTATAGATGTTTGATGTAGCGAACCATCTACGAAATTATCTACCTCGACAGATGCCGCAACACTACCCATAGCAATTACAACTAACCAAATTTTTTTCAATCTTTGAATCTCTACTTCTTTTGGAACTAGAGCTGGTAATTGTGCCATACAATACTATTGTGTTTTTTAGGATATAAGCAGATTTTATTCATGAATGGTATATAAGCAAAATTCAATGTAAAACGTTTCTGTTAATCATTAAAAAAAGAAAAAAAGGAAAGTTTGTAAATTTCTTTTCTTGACTTTCGCCTAGAGGTGAGAAATTCTACAAGTTGCTTCTACGTTTTTAACAAATCCTGCAATCCTTTGTGTTCCTGTTAGGAATACTACTTGTAATTCGTTACGACGTTGTGCTTCCATAGTTAAGTCACGACCTGTAATCAAACCGAATGCAATGTTTGGTACAAACATTACGGATCTGTTTGATCCTGATTGTGAACCTGCTGGTGGTGCACTTGAACGGACTACATTGGTTCCTGCAATTCTCTCAACAGTAGCTTCAGTGATGATAGCTGGTCTGCTGAATGAAATGAAACTATCTAGGTCTGGATCGAATATCAAATCCCTTATTGCTTTTCCTGTGGTGTAAGTGACTAGGTTGCTTGGGTCAAGACCTTCATCCTCAATGATTCCTTTTGCGGCAACTAAACCTGCGAAGGTTAAGTTTCCTAATCCAGAAGCATCTGCGGTGAGTGCTGATCCTGCATGATCAACCCATCTATTTGTTTTTGCTCCGCCACCTTTGTCTTTTCTGTTAGAAGCATCTCCTGCTGATCCAACATCATCGTTGAATGCTCTTGATACAACTTCAACACTTTCATCATTGACTGATTCTAGTGCATAAGAACGGTTTGCGGCAGAAACTATATCGATTGGGCTTTCTTCTAGTTGTGTATATCCAATGGTTAATTTTGTACCACGTGGGCTAGCTGAACCACCAGATGATCTGATTGTTACGGCTGATTCGCCTACTTGGGTTGAACCATCTTCTGTCACGTCACTGAAGCTTACTGCTCCAAAGTCGTAGAAGAAGGCTTCCTTAGTTCCCGGTGCGAGAACTTTGGTTTCACAAAATTGTCTAATTGGAGTGACTACTTTACCGTTTGGTAAAACTAGCACTTGCTCCGACATGATACGCATAAAGTCATTTGAAGCTGGTCCTGTTACAGTTTCAGTTGCACTTGATTTTTGTGCATCTGATAGAGGTACATATTTAGCGTTCTCGTTTGCATCAAATTCTTTGATGAAACGTTCACCTGCTTTGTCATAGATTCTTTGTTTGTTAACGTGCCATACATATGATGGTGTCACATTTTTCTCTTGTGCGACATTTTTCATCCATGAAACTGGTCCTTGAACTTCTGCTTCGGTAGCTGAAACTTTGGTTAAAGCCTCTCCTACTTTTACAGATGGTCTTGAAACTACTGGTGCTCGTCTTTGAACTCCAGATTTTGCTTCACGAATTAATCTGTCTAGACGTTTTTCTCTCAAGAATTTCTCCTTTGCGGAAATACGTGCATCTGCCATCTTCATGTTTCTTAAAGCCTCAAGTCTATCCAATTTCTTGTAATATTCTTGAACTCTACGTTTTTCAGAAGCTATGTCAGCATTTGATTTTGATTCACTAACTGCACTAGCTGGTGCTGGTGCTCCTCTATTGTTGATTCCACTACTAATTGCTTCTGGTTCACATCGTTTTGTATTTGGATTAAATACTTGACTTGCACCAGTTGCATCAGGTGGACAGTTTGCTGATCCTCCATCGGCATGAACACCATTTGCTTGTTCTTCTGCATCTGTTTGTTCTACTTTAGGAATTTCGGCATCGGTTTCTTCAACTTGATCTACTTTTTTTGCATCAATTTCGTCTGCCATAGTATTACTTTTAGTATTTAAACTCTGTTTATAAGCATTTTTTTCAGGGTTATTTTCATCAATTTCTTTCATATTTGCAGGTGGAATATCTGCTGTTGCTGGACCTGAAACATCTTCTAGTGCCGTATTAGGCGTATCAACTGTTTTTAGTCTATCATCTTCTTTTCCTGTTGACTGTCTTTCCTCATCAACATCTGATGTGATTGGATCAGTTGTTGCTAATTCGTCTTTTTGTGAGTATTCTGATGGTAATTCTTCTTGTGCTTTATGTGGGTGTGAATGTGGTGTTCCATTCTGATGTTCTTTACCATATTTCTTGATAACTTCTACTGCTACTTTTTTATCTACATCTCTTTTAGTCATAAATTCAAATGCCTCTCTACCTGAACCTTTTGGATTTGCATCTAAAAAGTCATATAATTTATTCTCGGCATTTACATTCTCCTTTAGAGAATCCTTTACTTCATTGGATTTAGGCATAGTATTATGACCAAGATATGTCATTTAAGTATTTTTTGAATCCAATTTGACTATCATTCATTCTTTGCTTGGCTAATCTGGTTTCTGGTTCAAGAAATTTCATTTTTGTGATATCTGAACCTATAATCTTACTTTTGGCTACCTGATTGCCAACCTCTTTCGTATTTGATTTTTCTATTTGCTCAAATTCGTCAAATAACTCATCTTCCCATTCATCCCATTTTTTATGGCTTTTTAGTAAATTCTTTTTTATTTTATCTTTATCTTTATCTGATCCACCCATTGTTATGTTAAATTTATCTGGACCATGTTGTTTTCCTTCCATAATATTTTTCAAATCATCAGTTGTAATATACGTGGATCGTGGTAAATCTTTTCCAAAGTCATTAGTTTCATCTAATCTTTTCCTTCTATCATATCCATACCTAAAAGGATATGTTCTATACCTAGGATCATATTTTTCATATTCTGGTTCATCAGGACTTATGAATCTTAATCTCAAATCTGAATTAATTTTTACATTTGGTAAATACATCTGACCATAAGATGGATCTACTATCGTGCCATCATCTAATTGTAGCCACGCATGACCAATTTTATCCAAATCACCCATATACCTTCTATGAGTTTGACCAGTATCATCATACTCTCCATTATACATATTAGATACGTGACCAATATCAGTTACTAATTTTTCCCAAACAGTTCCAGACGATGCACCGCATACCATTTCTGATGGATAATCATCAACAGTGAATGTATCCGAATTTTTATTATATTCGCATTGTGCTCTATTATCTGCAATATCTTGTTGCATATCATCAAACTTATCTAAAATTATTGCCAATTCTTCTTTAAATTTTGATTTGGTTAAGGCTTTTCTATTTGCTTCAAAATGTTCCTCTATTCTTTCTATCTGCTCTGGTGTAATATCATGAGCTTGCATACCTATTGCTCTTTCTGATTTTTTATCAATTACTTCATCTATATTTTTCAATAATTTTTCACCTTTCACTTTTGTATTATATTTACGCATATTTCTTTTAATTTCCCCTTTCTTTTTTATCCATTCTTCACTACTATCAAAATGTGATTCGTCATAAATTAGATGTTCTAACTTTGCCATCTTAAGTTGACCAAGATTTTCACTATCACCATCTTCTATTGCCAATTTTCCAAAAATGCCTTTATCTAATCCTTGTTGATCAAGGTCTTTTTGTATATCATCTAATATTTCATTATGAAATTTTCTCTCTCTTTGTTTTTTTGTTTCTTTTTTACTTGAAGAATCATCACTACTTGAAGAACCACTACCACTACCTTTAACCCATTGACCACCATTAGGTTGTCCTGCTGGAACTCTATCTCTATC
>MPLU02275769.1_pt1 | contig 15275 bp, 9 predicted proteins | sample 1617381 | NCBI WGS metagenome assembly MPLU02 (sample SAMN05944801, study PRJNA350692) | marine metagenome | biome: marine; feature: ODZ; material: water; isolation source: 90 m water sample filtered on 0.2 um supor filter | place: Pacific Ocean | collected 2012-04-08 | depth 90m m
CCAGTCGGATGATCGTTTCAACCGTGACCGGCCATGCAATCTCGCGCGATTGGGGCATCCACGCGGCGGCACGGCCGCGCATGCGCGGGGCAAGTGCGGCGATTGAACTTTGGCCATCTGCGGGGATCAGACCCAGGGCCGCGCGCATCAAGGTTGTCTTGCCGGCACCATTCGGCCCGACCAGGCCTACGACCTCTCCTTCACGTATGGTAAGGTTGATGTCGGATAAAACGGTTTTCCGCCCCCGATGAACAGAGAGGTTTTGCAGTGATAGCAGGGTCATAGCCCTTCCCTCCGCGTGCGATAGATCAGGTGGAGAAACAGTGGCGCGCCCACCAATGCCGTCACAACCCCAAGCTTGAGATCACGGTCGGGCACCACAAGGCGCACAAGGATATCCGATGCGAGGATCATCGCCGCGCCGCCAAGTGTCGCGGCCCATAGCAGCGCCCCCGGTCGCGCGCCAACAAAGCCACGTAGCAGGTGCGGCATGACCAGCCCCACAAACCCGATCGCCCCCGCCACGGCGGTAGAGGCACCAACGACCGCCGCCGTACCGATAATGACCGTGAGGCGAAGCCGGAATAGGTTGATCCCCATCGCCTCTGCCGCGTCTTCGCCCAAGGTCAGCGCGTCAAGCCCGCGCCCGAGGGTCGCCAACAGGACACCGCCCCCAAGCAGAAAGGGCATCGCGATCCAGACATGGGTCATGGACCTGTCCGCCAGAGAGCCCATCATCCAGAATACGATCTCATTCGCCGCATAGGGGTTCGGCGACAGGTTCAGCACCAGCGAGGTCAATGCCGCAGCAAAGGCCGAGATTGCGATACCAGCGAGGATCAGCGCCAGTGACGTGCCCCGAGGGCCTGCCAACAGCAGCACCAATAACACCCCCAGCAGGGCACCGCCAAGCGCCATCGCGGGGAGCGCGAGCGCTGCCAGCGCGGCCAATCCGGTCTGTATCGCCAGCACAGCCCCCAACGCCGCAGAGCCCGAGACCCCGATAAGCGCCGGATCCGCCAACGGGTTGCGCAGATAGCCCTGCATCGCAGCCCCGGAAAGCCCCAAGGCACCGCCGATCATCACGCCCAATAGCGCACGCGGGAGCCGTATCTCGCGCATGACGGTGGCCAGCGGGCCGCCCTGCCCGGTTACCAACGCATTCAAACTGTCGCCCACGGAAGCGCTGGACGGGCCAATCAACAGCGACCCGACAAATAGCACGCACACAAGGCTGCCGAGACCAAGCGCCAGGACCGCTGACCGCCCCATCAGCAACCGACCCCGGCACATCGGCATTTCATCTGCCCCCCTGCATAGGGCGCAACACTTAACATTGGGTGAATGGATATGCTCATCGTTCCGCTCATAATTTATACCCGACCCTCCTAGTCTCATCACAGTTGCGCGCAACCTTCGAGGGGCGTTTGGACACTGCCGCAATATAAGCTCACACACCCGTGAACTTTTCCACGCGCTACGGCGTTGAGGTTTAAATCCTTCAACTGCTGGAGCCATATTTGGAACATCTGCCCTCAATCCGGCGCTCGCTTCAGTTGCTGGTCCTGATTTCCCTTTTCGTCACCGCGTATTTCGCCAAGGACTTGATATTGCCCATTGTTCTGGGCTTTTTGCTTGCCCTGACCCTGTCGCCCGTGGGCCGTGCGCTTTATCGCATCGGCGTGCCGCATCCTGTGTCGGCCTTTTTGCTGGTGACCGCGACGAGCTTGGTGATTGCTGCCGTGGTTTTGCTGTCCGCGGGCACCGTGGCGATCTGGAGCGACGAGATCCCGGAAATGGGCCGCGAGATCCAGATAAAGCTGAGCGGCGTGAGCAATGCGGTTGAAACGATGCGATCTGCCTCGGAAGAGGTAGAGAAACTGGGCACCGAAACCGGCGGCAAACCGCAAGAGGTCGTCGTGCGCCAACCTGGATTGCTCGATACCGCGATGGATACGGTTAGCAAAACTGGGGCGTCGCTGGCGGTGATCCTGATTCTGGCGCTGTTCTTACTTGGCTCTGGCGAGCTGTTTTACTTAAAACTTGTGCAATCCATGCCGACGTTAAAGGAAAAGAAACGTGCGCTGCATACGGTCTATGACGTGGAGAAGCGGGTGTCGCGCTACCTGCTGACGATTGCCACGATCAATGCCGTGCTCGGCATATTAGTCGGGACCTATCTGACAGTGCTGGGCTTGCCGTCGGCCTATATCTGGGGGATCGCGGCGTTCATGCTGAACTTCCTGCCCTATATCGGCGGGTTTGCGGGGGTGCTCTTGGTCGCGGGATTCTCTCTCGTGACGTTTGATACCATCGGTTATGCGATGTTGGCCCCGATCGGTTACCTGACGCTGACCCTCTTAGAGGGGCAGATTATTACCCCGTGGCTGGTCGGGCGCCGGTTGGAGATGAATACCGTCGCGGTATTTCTGACTGTGGTGTTTTGGGGGTGGCTATGGGGCATCCCCGGCGCATTGGTCGCGGTGCCCTTTCTTGTGGTGTTCAAAGTCGTTTGCGAGAACTTTGAACCGCTTCATACCATCGGGAATTTCCTGTCCGCAGAGCAGGTTAAACCCGATGATATGAAGGATCAGGAAGTCATGTCAGCCAGCGAGTGAGGGCAGCCACAACACGATGGACGGGAAGGCCACCAACAATGCGATTGTCACGGCATCCGCGATAAAGAACGGTGTCACGCCCTTGAACACGTCCTGAACGCTCAGGTCAGGTCGTACCCCTGCAACCACAAAGCAGTTGAGGCCAATGGGCGGCGTGATCAGACAGAACTCTGCCATCTTCACCACCAGGATTCCGAACCAGATCGCACACATCGGCCCCGACATGCCAAAGGCGCTATCCGCGGCAGAGACGAACTCGCCCCCGTTCAGCGCCATGACAGCAGGATAGACGACCGGAAGTGTCAGAAGCAGCATGCCAATCGCATCCATGAACATCCCCAGAACCGCATAGGCCAGCAGGATGCACACGAGGATCAGGATCGGCGAGGCCTCAAGCCCCGAAATCCAGTCGGCGAACGCGCCCGGCAGATCGGCAAAGCCCAGGAACCGAACATAAATCAGCACGCCCCAGATGATGGTAAAGATCATCACCGTCAGCTTCGCGGTTTCAAGCAGCGCGTCCTTGAGCTCGGCCCACCGCATGCCGCGATAAAGCGCCATCAGGAACACGATAAACGCGCCCACGGCCCCGCCCTCGGTCGGGGTGCCCCATGCGTCGCCGAAAGGGTTGTAAACAAAGAAAATAATGATGATCACAACCGCAAAGATCGGCATGGCGGCAGGGAGAGACGCGAACCGTTGCTTCCAGGTAAAGCCGCTTACAGGGGGGCCGACGCTTTTCCAGATGGTCGCAATGCCCACGATCAGGACGGCATAGACGATGGCCGAAAACGCACCGGGGATAAAGCCCGCCAGAAGCAGCTTGCCCACGTCTTGTTCAACGATGATCGCATAGATGACAAGAATCGCTGACGGCGGGATCAACGAGGCCAAAGTGCCCCCGGCCGCCACGACGCCCGCCGCGAATTTCTTGTTGTACCCAATCGCCAGCATCTCGGGGATGGCGATACGGGCAAAAACCGCTGCCGTCGCGACCGAAGCACCGGAAACCGCTGCAAAGCCCGCGGTTGCAAAGACAGTCGACACAGCAAGACCACCGGGCAGCCAAGCAATCCAGCGTTTTGCGGCCTCGAACAAGGCGCGGGTCAGACCGGCGTAATAGGCAAGAAAGCCGATCAGAATGAAGGTGGGAATCAAGCTTAGCGTCTGGCTCGACACTTTGGAGTGTGGCACCTGCCCCGCGGTCTTGATCGCGACCGTCAGCGCCCAGTCCAGCTCGGACCACTGCATGCCTTTCTTGGACCAAAAGATCCAGATCAGGCCGACCAGACCCGCCATTGCCGCGGCGAAAGCCACGCGCATACCGAGCACCACCATAAGCAGCAGCCCGCCCGAGACCCATAGGCCAATTTCAATAGGATCCATAATCAGTCCCGCCCGTCTAGATGTTCAGCTTCCGCCATCGCCTGTTCGGCCGCGGATTGTACCAAAGGTACGGCAACGGGGTTTTCCAACCCCAATACGAAGGCCCGCCCATAGCCCCAGATCTGCAGCAGCAACCGCAGAGCCAGCACCGTAAAGGCCATTGGCACGATCAGTTTCGCAGGCCAGATCGGCAGACCGATATCGATGGAGCTGTCACGGCTCCACATCGGGGCGGCGAAGTCAAAGCTGCGCTGGAAATGCGCCCAAGAGCCCCAGATCAGCGCCAGCATAAGGATAAAGATCAGCACGACCGAGAATGTCTCGGCTGCCCATAGCGCGCGACCTTTAAGCTGGCCGATCAGGATGTCCATGCGCACATGGCCGCCGTTCCGCTGGGTATAGGAAATGCCCATGATCGCGATCAATGGCATGGCGAATTCAATCCAGTCCACATACCCCGCCAGCGGCGTGCCAAAGAACTTGCGGCCGCCGACGGACCAGACGGCAAGCACCATCAGCATGAAAACGGCAATACCAGAGACCAGAGCAAACACGGTTTCAAGGCGTAAAAGCCCTTTGTCGATACGGCTAAGCAGACTGCCGTCTTCGAGCACGGCGGAGGAACCGGCCATGATGCTTTCCTTTCAAATGAGTGGGAGGGAGATCGTACAAACAAAGGGGGCCTGCATCGGCAAGCCCCCTCCTCGCGCCAATTAGTTGGACGCGCGTTTTTCTTCAAGCGTTTTGACGACCAGGTCATAAAGCTCTTGGCCAGGGATGCCTTGGGCTTCCATATCCTTGATCCAGGCTTCACGCGCAGGGTCAGCTGCCTTGGATTTGAACTCGGCCAGAACTTCGGGCGTGAACATCACTTTTTCAACGCCTTTTTCTTCCAGCACGGCGTCCCAGCGGTTCAGCAGCTCGCCATAGTTCGCCAGATAGTGATCCAGCGCCTCATCGACAGAACCGTCCAGCGCTTCTTTTTCTGCGTCCGACAGGGCCTCATAGGCATCGATGTTCACCACAACAGGGCAGTTCACCGTGCCGGGGTTGAGGTTCGCGGTCCACCAATCGGCCTTGTTGATCGTACCAAAGCTCAGGTGTGCGTGCTGCGCGAAAGCCACGGTATCCACAACACCGGATTCCATTGCGTTATATGCCTCGGAGGAGGTCACGGAGGTCGGCACAGCGCCCACGGTTTCAAAGGCTTTGCCCAGACCACCTGTCGCACGCACGCGCATGCCGTCAAAGGATTCCAGCGTGTCGCGAGGCTCGCCCGTGCCGACAAGGTTGTACTGCGGCATTGGCGAGGTCATCAGCATCTTGGCGTTCCACTGTGCCATCTCTTTGGCCACGGCGGGGTGTGCATACACAGCGCGGGATACAGCGACTTCTTCTTCAAGGTTCTGAACCCCGAGGAAGGGCAGTTCTAGCACGGTGATCGCGCGGTTCTTGTCGGCGTGGTAACCAGCACAGAATTGCGCCATCTCGAAGGCACCGATGGAAATACCATCGAGGTTGTCAGAGTTCTTGGACAGACCGCCATAGCTGACATTGATGGTGAATTCGCCATTGGTCTTTTCGGACACAAGCTCGGCAATCTTTTCGACATGCTCGGTGAAGGCACGACGTTTACCCCAGACAGAGGCGTTCCATTCCGTCGCGGCCGCCTGCGAGGCAAAAGCGAAAGTCAAAGCGCAGACAGCTGCGCCGTTCAGTAGATTGTTCATTGATATCTCCCTTATGCGGGCTGTTTGGGGCCCGCTTGGGCGAAATACTATCCTTAGGGCAACTTGCTGCCAACCCCTGAACATATCTCTTGATTACCCCTGCGGGAGCCTTCGGCGAGGATTTTTCACCATTTGGAACCATGCCCTACGCACGATCGGCCCCGTTAACAGGCAATCGGTGCTGTTTCCTAGGGTTTTGGCAGGGTTGTCAGCGAAATTTACTAGTCCGCGCAGAAAACGGAAAAATATTTACAGACAAACCGCGTGTTTCCATATGCTTATTTCCTTCTTTTCACTTCCCGTTATGATCTGCCAAGGGAGAGCCGCCGCGCCTATGCGTCCGAGCGGCAGAAAACGAACAGAGTTCTGAGGGAGGAACCATGTCCAACGTCGCCACACAGACCTATCCGCCATCCGACGACATGGCGGCCAATGCCCATGTGAACGCCGCGAAATACGACGCGATGTATCATGCCTCTATCGCGGACCCCGAAGGGTTCTGGCTGGAGCAGGCGCAGCGCATCGACTGGATGAAGCCGTTTACCAAGGTCAAAGACGTCGACTTCACTTTCGGTCAGGTCAAGATCAACTGGTTTGCCGACGGTGCGCTGAACGTCAGCGCCAATTGCATCGACCGTCATCTTGAAACGTGCGGCGACCAGACCGCGATCATCTGGGAGCCGGACAGCCCGGACGAAGAGGCGCAGCACATCAGTTATCGCGCCCTGCATGCCCAGACTTGTAAAATGGCCAATATCCTGCGCGATATCGGCGTCGGCAAAGGCGACCGGGTTATCATCTACATGCCGATGATCCCCGAAGCCGCCTATGCCATGCTGGCCTGCGCGCGCATCGGCGCGATCCATTCGATCGTCTTCGCCGGGTTCTCTCCGGATGCGCTGGCGGCAAGGGTACAGGGGTCGGACGCCAAGGTTGTGATTACCGCAGATTATGCGCCCCGCGGAGGCAAAGCGACACCGTTGAAGGCCAACGCGGACAAGGCTTTGGCAGGCTGCGACCCATCGGTCAAATGTCTGGTGGTGCGGCGTACTGGCGGTGATGTGGCGTGGAATGATGCGCGCGACGTGGATTATACCGCGCTTGAAAAAGAGGCTTCTGACACTTGCGCGCCGGAAGAGATGAACGCCGAGGATCCGCTGTTCATCCTATATACCTCTGGCTCGACCGGTCAGCCCAAAGGGGTCGTGCATACGACGGGTGGCTATCTGGTCTATGCCGCGCTGACCCACGAGATTACGTTTGATTACCACGATGGCGATGTCTATTGGTGCACGGCCGATGTGGGCTGGGTGACGGGCCACAGCTATATCGTCTACGGTCCGCTTGCCAACGGGGCGACAACGCTCATGTTCGAAGGCGTGCCCACCTACCCTGACGCCAGCCGCTTTTGGCAGATCTGTGAAAAACACAAGGTAAATCAGTTCTACACCGCCCCGACCGCCATTCGCGCGCTGATGGGCAAGGGGCGCGCCTTTGTTGACGGTTGCGATCTGAGCAGCCTGAAACTGCTTGGCACCGTGGGCGAGCCGATCAACCCCGAAGCCTGGAACTGGTACAATGACGTTGTGGGCAAAGGGAACTGCCCCATCGTGGACACATGGTGGCAGACGGAAACCGGCGGTCACCTGATGACGCCGTTGCCCGGTGCCCACACCACCAAACCCGGCGCCGCGATGAAGCCCTTCTTTGGGATCAAACCGGTCGTACTTGAACCCACCACCGGTGCCGAGATCGAGGGCAATGACGTCGAGGGGGTTCTGTGTATCGCTGACAGCTGGCCAGGCCAGATGCGCACGGTCTGGGGCGATCACGAGCGGTTCGAGCAGACCTATTTCAGCGACTACAAGGGCTATTACTTCACCGGGGACGGGTGCCGCCGGGACGCGGATGGCGATTACTGGATCACGGGCCGCGTGGATGACGTGATCAACGTCTCCGGTCACCGGATGGGCACGGCTGAAGTCGAAAGCGCTTTGGTCGCGCACCCTAAGGTGGCAGAGGCCGCGGTCGTCGGGTTTCCCCATGATATCAAGGGACAGGGTATCTATTGCTATGTCTCTTTGATGAGCGGCGAAAACCCGAGCGAGGACCTGCGGGCCGAGCTACGCAACTGGGTCCGCTCGGAGATTGGCCCCATCGCTTCGCCCGATATGATCCAATGGGCCCCCGGCTTGCCCAAAACCCGTTCAGGCAAGATCATGCGCCGCATCCTGCGCAAGATCGCAGAGAATGACTATGGCACGCTCGGCGATACATCCACCCTGGCAGAGCCCGAGGTTGTCGACGATCTGATCGCGAACCGGATGAACCGCTGACCACATAACGCGAAAGGGGCACCAACTGGTGCCCCTTCTGCATATCGACCTATTGGCCTGAATTAGCCTTCGACGCGTTGCAGTGTAATTTCACCCACGCCAATGGCAAAGTTTACGCCGTTCTGCGTGTTGACGCTCACCGGTTGCAGCGCCAGTGTGTCTTCGGAACCGCCGACCATGACATTGGCACCTAGGCCAACACCAACAGTGGCTTCAGCAGAAACACCCTGATAGTCGCCGTTCAACCCGCCTTCGTAATATTCGGATTCAGTTGGTGCCAACACCAACCAGGACATCTGACCATTCTGGGTCTTGCCGATATCAATGCCGTAGCGTTTGATGTCGCCGATGTATGTCTCGTCAGCCAGACCCTCTTGCACGGGATTGAAGGTGCAGGTCAGTTCACGGGTAGACCCGAAGATGAAGCCTGTACCATCACCAACATCACAGCTCAGCGAGCCGACCTCGGTGTGGTCCACAGTCTCGCCGTCGTCGGCCAGTGCAGGTGTGGACAAAGCAGCGCCGGTGACAAGGGCTGCGACAGTCAGCTTGATGGGGGCAAAACGATTCAGTGTCATAGTTAATCCTTCCGGCGGGAAACCCGCCAATAACAGTCGTGAGCGTCGGCATTCGGGTGCCTGTTGGCGGTAGCTGGAACCTCATATCCCAACACCCCTTCTCCGACAGGCAGTCCGAAATCTCGAAGTCATGCCTCTCAGTGGGGGAACAACACGGCAGGCGCTATTCGGTTCCACACAGCATTATTTAGCGACCACCATCGCCACCCGCAGAGGGCGTGCCGCAACGGGCCGGGGTTTGCTGTCTGGACAAATCCGGCTCCCCGTGGCACCGCTGCGGCATGGCTGATCCTTTGCACCACTTCATCCCCCTGCCCGATGCCACAGTCGAGCTACGCCGCGCCTTTGGTCGTTTTGGTACGGGGGTCACGATTGTGACGGTGCAGACCGCGAATGGCCCATTGGGGATGACCGCGAACTCCTTTTCCTCGGTCTCGCTGGACCCGCCCTTGGTGCAGTGGTCCCCCGCGCTCAGCTCCAAACGTCATGACGCATTTACCAACGCGGCGCAGTTCGCTGTGCATATTCTGGGTAGCGGTCAGCGGGCACTGGCAGATGCCTTTGCTGTCTCTGGCGACGCGTTTGACCAATTCGACTGGACGATTGGCCCCAATGGCGCGCCGACACTGGCAGGCTGCCTCGCCAGCTTCCACTGTGACACCTACGGCGTGCATCCGGCGGGTGACCATTCCATTGTCCTCGGGCAGGTCACGCACGCCGCTTATGACCCAGATGACAGCGTTGCGGGCCTGATGTATGACCAAGGCCGCTATGGCCGTTTCACACCGCTAACGGAATAGCCCGTAAGCCTTTCCAGATGGTCAAAATCCCGGGGGTGTCCCGGCATCGCCGGGACGGGGGCTGGCCCCCATCCAGGCTGAACCGCAGAACAAAGCGCTCAATAGCGGATCAATAATCCTTCTCGAAGAAGATACCGATCCCGGTGTTCCCATCGGACCCGACCGTCCCTTTCGCCGTCAGATTCTTGGTCAGATCAAGGTTGATAGACACATCCGCTGTCCCGTCAGAGGCGGCGGTCACATCGGTGTAGACATTCTCGGAAATATATTTACCCGCGCGGACAGCCGTGGCACCGCTGTCGGTGGTGGTCACATCCAGATCGTCCAGCCCGAACCCTGTGCGCAGGTTAGAGATCACCCCCGCACCACCGCGTCCGGCAAGTGTCGCCACCGCGCTGGCGAGTTGCAGCGCCTGAAACGCCGAGATTTCAGAGATGTTTCGCCCAAACAGAAGCTGCGCCAGCACCTCGTCCTGCGGTGCATCGGGTGTCGATTCAAAGGAAACCTCGGGCGATGTGGCTTTGCCTTCGATCACGATACGAACCTCGCCTGTGTTGGTGGTCGTCGAGGTTACAAACCTCAGGTAGGGCACCAGATCGCCTTGGAAGCGCACGGCCCCTTCGTCCAGCTCGAACCGTTTGCCAAGAATATCCAGACGGCCACGGATCAGGTCGAAGCGACCGGCAGAGATGATGCGATTGGTCGATCCCGTCAGTAACAGGCTACCGCCCAGTTCCGCATCCAGACCACGGCCGCGCACGAAAATCCGCCGTGGCGCATTGATGCGGACGTTCAGGCCAAACCCCGGCCCGCTGTCGCCACTTGCCGCGGGATCCGTGCCCGCGTCGGCACCGGTCAAACCGGCCTTGCGACGGGTCGCCACAACATCTGCTGGCGCGCCGATGAAATCGATCTGTGGAATATCACCGATGCTGGTCATACCGGTTGACGGCACGCTTACCTCGGTCTCGCCCACGTCGATCTGACCGCTGATATTCGCCCCCCCCGAAAGCGGTCCCGCAAGACGCAGGTTGCCATCAAGCGACGTGCGATACAGCGATGGATCGATCAGCACGAGGTTGTTCAATCCGATCTGGATATCGGCGGGCAGTGATCCGGTCAGGGTCACCGCCCCGCCCGCCTTGATCTGCCCCCCGTCCGCGCTGCGCGCAGAAAGGTCAATTTGCGCGCGGTTATTGGACAGCCGGATATCCGCTGCGATGTCCTGAAGTGTCACCCGAAGGTTGGGGGCGGACAGCGACGCGTTAGAGGTTTGAATGCTCCCGTTGACCGACCCAAGTGCCGGCGGGCCGTTCACCGTCAAATCGAACCGTGCCTGACCTTGCAAGCTCCGCGGCGCAATGACCGGGGCGGACAGCCCCAATGGCGAGTTCCCGTTCACGTCAAGGTTCAGATTGCCATCGCTGCCCACAAGCCCCGCGATCGTGGCACGGGTGCCCGCTGGTCCGGTGGCGTTCGTATTGACCCGCCAGCCAGCGCTTTCCTGCTGTGCGGTACCGGTCACATTCAGCGGGCCGGACAGTTTTGGCACCACGGCCCCCAGATTGGGGATCGTGACATCATAATTCAGCGCGGGCGCATCCCCCGTGACAACCCCCTGCACAGACGCCCGTGCCGCATAGGGGCCCGTCGCGTTTGTATCTACGGCGATGCCGGCGGGCGTTTGCCGCACCGATCCTTTTGCCGCCAGCGGGCCGGACACGCCCGGCACCAGCGGCTGCACATTTGGCACCGACACGTCAAACGTCAGCGACATATCGGGGCCAGTGGCCAAGCCTTCCACCATCGCGCGCGCGCCATATGGGCCTGTCGCGTTGGTATCGACGAAGAACCCCTTTTCCGTCTGACGCACGGTCCCTGTCGCCGCAAGTGGCCCGTTCACCTGTGGCACCACCGCCTGAAGATTCGGGACCGATGCGTCAAAAGAGATATCGACCATAGGTGTTAACATCCCCTGAACGGCAACCTGCGCCGCGTAGGGGCCACTGGCTTTCGCGTCGATCTGGAACCCTTCTTCCAACTGTTTGAGGTTGCCCGACGCCTCTACCGCGCCGGTCACCTGCGGTGCAAAAGCCTCTACCCGCGGGATCGAGGCGCTAAAGTCCAGATCCAGCGGCGTCAGCAGCCCCTGGACCGAGGCGGTAACATCTTCGGGGGCGGACGCTTTGGTGTCGACCTGCCACCCGTCCGGCGTCTGGCGGAGCACACCATCCAACGCGATAGGGCCCTCGACCGGCGCGTCGGGCACAAAGTCACGCAGCTCGGGCACATCGGCGGTGAAGTTGAGCACCGCATTCTCGCCCGTTGCCAGCCCTTTGGCGGTCAGCGCGGCACCGTAGGGGCCGTCCGTCACGGCATCAACAGTCCAGCCACGGGTGTCCTGCTCGGCCTCGGCCTTGATCGTGATGGGACCGGAATATTGCGGCAGCACAGTCGCGATATCGTTCAGTTTTGCATCAAATCGCGCTTGCGAATTATTGCTGCGCAGCTCGACGCCACCGCTGGCGTTCAATGCGTCGTTTTCCAGCAGCAGGTCACGCACGAAGGTGCCCGTCTCGTCACGCGATGCGCCAAGGCTTAGCGTCGTGTCGCCAGCCAGCAATGCGTCCGCCTGTTCGATCCCCACTTTCAAATCCTGCGTCAGGCCAGAGATGTTCAGGTCGAACGTCCCGTCCAGTGGCGTGATCTGCCCCGCGATCTCTACATTCGCGGCCCCGTCCATCTCGCGTCCGGCAAGAGCGGAAAAGCGACTGATGTCAGTGGCTTCAAGGCGGGCTTTCAACTGGGTAAGAAAGCTATCGGCTGGCCCGCTAATCGTGACATCACCGGTCAGACCATAATCCGCGCCAGAAAGATCAAGCCCCGTGATCTGAACCGGTGTGCCTTCGGTATAGGCGATCGTTGTACGCCCCTTGATGGACTGGCCGACCGCTTCGGAAACCGCGGCGTTTGTCAGCGTCAGCCCGTCAGCCGAGAACGCCAGATCGCCCATGAATTCGCCGACCGACCCTGCCGCACCTTGCAACGTCCCGTTCAACTTCAGTTGCGTCGCGTCAATCGCCAGCGCGTCTGTGGCCAGTTCGGTCACGTCGAACGTCGCGTCAATCGCGTCGCCATCTTGCGCGTTATAGTTCACATCAAGCCCGACGCGCCGCACGTAGGTATCGCCTCCGGCCACTGGCAGCAAAACGCGACTGCCATCGGCGCTGGCGACAGTGCCCGTGATGTCGATCAGGCTGGGCCAGTTGTCGCTGTTCAGCGTGACCTTGCCCTGCAATTCCGCGGATTGCGCCTTGAGGGCAAAATCGCTGACCTCGACACCGCCTTCAGCCTGCACCAAAGCATCCACAGTCAGCGCGATATCGGGGCCAAAAAATTCGCGGTATTGCGACAGGATCAGCGCGGTTACGTCGCCGTTCAGATCGGCCTGAATACGGCGGTCGGGCGCTGCGCTATCGCCTTGGGCGGCAACGATAATCTGACCGGCGAGCCGTTGCTCCCCGTCGGTTGAAAGGTTGATATCTGTCGCAAAATCCGAAAGCGGCCCCTGCCCCGCAATCACCAGATCGACAGAGGGCTCATCAGGCAGTTTAAGCGTGCGCGAGATGATGCCTTTGGCTTCCTCGGAAAGGGTCACGGCCATGTCCAGCAGGCTGTCATTGCGATCCAGATCAGCGGTGATTTTGAACTCGCCCTTCTTGCCATCGGTGCGCGCGGCCAGAATATCGACCGTCGCCGTATCGTCGTTCAACAGCGCCGTGGCTTGAACGGTCAGTGTGGCCGCTTCGCCCAGAATTGGCGCGCCCAGATTGATCTCGTCGACCGAAAAGTCAGCCACGTCGATGGCGACGGGCAGATCGGGGATCGCCGGAAAGGTAAACGGTTTCGCTTCGGGATCGGGGAGCGTTTCTTCCTGCGCCACGGGCAATCGCGGCACGCTCAGCCGTTTTGCGGTCAGGGCCTGCACCTCCAGCCGACCGCGCAACAGTGCGGATCGGTTCCAGTCCAGCTCCACCTCTTCCAGCGTCAGCCAGACCCCTTGGTCGTCGGCGATGGTCATCCGGTCGAACCGCGCGCGCGAGCTGAGCGCACCAGCGAAACCGTCAATACTGACCGTGCGGCCCGCGCCGCTGAGGGCGTCTTGGATCGTGCGGGTCAGGAAGCCTTTGTCATCCTCTTGGGCCGAAGCGACAGAGCCGACAAAGATCAGGGCGAAAACCAGAAAGCTGCGCATGAAGTGGATCAAAACGATTGTCCAATACCGATATAAACTTGAAAATTCTCATCTGTTTCGGGGCCCGACACAGGCACCGCAAGGTCCACGCGGATGGGGCCGATGCCCGTGGCATAGCGCAGACCAAGCCCTGCGCCTGACTGCCAAGTGCCTGACCCGTCGTAGAATTCCTCGGCACCGATGTAGCCCGCGTCGGCAAAGGCCACGACGCCGATCTTGTCGCGTACCTGCCAACGCGCCTCTGCGGATAGGCCAGCAAAGCTGCGACCGCCTACTGTATCGCCACTGGCCAGATCAACGCCAAGCGATTGGTAGGGTTGCCCGCGCACGGTGCCGCCGCCGCCGGAATAGAACAGATAGTCCGCGGGCGATTCAGCCAGTGTCGGGCCATAGACCGACCCGAGCTGTCCCCGCAGGGCAAAGGTCACGGGCCGCGTGGTGCCAAAGGTTTTATAGCCGCGCACGTCGATGTAGGTGCGCACGCCGTTATCCGACCCCGACAGCGCCACAAAAGGGGTCACGCTGGCCTTGGCATAGTAGCCATCTTTCGCATCAAGCCGATTGTCGCGGTAATCATGTTCCGCGCTTAGGGGCAGCGTCAGCAACGTATATTTGTTCTCGCCAAAAGCGTCGCGGGTTTCAGCCGTCCGCAAACCGACACCAAGCGTATAGGTCCGTTCCTCGCTGGCGATGCGTTCGATCCCGGCCTCAAGGTCGAGTTGACGCGAGAAATAGTTCACCTCGTCAAGCTGTTCGATCTCGGCCAGCGCGTAGAAATTCGTGTCGGCGTTAAAGGTCGCAGGGCGTTCAAAACGGGTGCCAAGACGATAATCCGTGCCGCCGGAATTGCCGCCGATCCCCGACACCTCGCCTTCGACACGTAGGCTTTCGGCCCCGCCCAGCAGGTTACGGTGCAGCCAGTAGGTGCTGACGCTGAGCCCTTCAAGCGACGACAGCTCCCCGCCGAAACCAAAGCGTCGCTTGGGCGCGTCAGTGATCTGCGCTGTAATCGGCAGAACATCGGGCGCGGTGATCTGCTCGGCCTCGATCATCGCGACAGAACTGAAAGCGCCCGTGCGCCGCAACCGTGTGGCGGCCAGATCAAGTTGCTCTTGCGAATAGACCTCTCCGGTGGGCAGTCCGGCGATTTTGACGATCCGGCGCAGGCGCACATCGCTTTTCCCCTTTACCGTCAACTCTCCGAAACGCAGGCGCGGTCCCGGACGCAGACGCAGGGTTGCCGCCAGCGTGGCATCGGGCACGCGGGCGGTCAGCTGCTGGTCGGCCAGTTCGGCTTTGGCGTGGCCCTGATCGCGCCAGCCTTCGATACCGGCGGCGACGGCCTCTTTCATGACGCCGAGACTTGCGGTTTCACCTGCGGCGAATTCATCGGGCAGCTCGGTTTCGGGGGCGACAGGGGCGATTTCGGCCTTGGAAAAGCTGAACTTGCGACCGGTTTCGATGTTGATCACAGCGCGGTTGATCTGGCGCGGCGGGGCGACCGGCGCGATGGCAGAGGCGTCTACACCGTCGATGGTAATCTTGATGACGGCAGCAAAATACCCTTCGTCA
>MPLU02067873.1_pt1 | contig 15263 bp, 15 predicted proteins | sample 1617381 | NCBI WGS metagenome assembly MPLU02 (sample SAMN05944801, study PRJNA350692) | marine metagenome | biome: marine; feature: ODZ; material: water; isolation source: 90 m water sample filtered on 0.2 um supor filter | place: Pacific Ocean | collected 2012-04-08 | depth 90m m
GCCCTTTCTTCTTCGCTGGTCGCTCTTGATATCCACTGCTCGGCGTTTGTCACACCTTCCGGTGGGGCATCAGTCGCCCAATCCGCAAACTTTTTTGCATAATACTTAGCATTTTCAGCCGCAGCACCAGCCCATTCAATTGGGTCTCCCGAATTACCCACCTCGGCACGAGCGGGAGAGCTGCTATAGGGGTTATAGGGTGACGCCATTACTTTCCACCTTCCAATATCTTCATCGCCTCGGACCAATTTCTTGGGCGTTCTTTTTTTGGTAGTTCGTTCCACCACTTATCATAGGCTTCCGAGCTTCCGCCGAATTCGGCCAAAACCGCAGACTTAGGGTTTTTCTTCTGGGAAGCTTCCGTTTTTCTCAAGTCTTTATGCAGTTCTTGTAGCTTGGCTAATCGGCCAGGGGTCCCTACCGGTGCCGCAAGTGAGCGCACCTTGCCAATGTCTTCCCAAGCCTTATCTCTACGCGCTTTTTCTTTCTCCGTAATCTTGTAGTCGTTTTTGAGTAGCGTGTTAAACATTCTTGCGTCCTCTGGCGTAAAGCTCCCGCCCCCCCTTGCAACGCCTTTTCTCTTCCCGCCGTATCTAGCGGGCTGCGCGTAGTTTGGGACTACTTGCTGTCGCCCAAGCCTAGCTCCTTGGGGCATTGCGTAAGGTGCCGCGTCGTCATACTCCCGCATAGTTTCCATAAACTCGCGTTCCATTCCGCCACCCAAACGGGCCTTAGGCTCGGGCATCGCAGGAGCGGCCAACGGCGCTACACCATGTCTTCCGCCACCAAGCCTAGGTTTTGGGGTATGATACCAGGCTCCGGTGACGCCTCCGGCTTGCTCTAGCGCACGTAGTCTTTCGTTCTGCTCTTTCAATAACGCCATATTTACCAACGGTGCCGCTGCGGTATTCATTCGTAGTTTTTGAGTCGCAGGGTCTCGGTCTACTATCGTTTGACCTATCTCAGTATTAGCGACCCTAGGGTCGAGCAACGGGCCAACCCTGTCCTGTGCCCCGCCAAATTCCGGCCGGTAGTTAAACTTACCTGTCTGCAATGCGTCCAAGAATTCTTGTGAAGCCCCACTAGGAACAGGGCGAATGTTTTCTTTTGCATCCTTATCTGAAATCATCCCGGCAATAGACCCAATAGTGCCTATCAGGCCCGCCTCCTGTTCTTGCTTCTGCACCGCCAGGGATCGGGCTTGCTGGCCAAGTATCTGGTCTATTTGCTGCTCAAACTGCGCGTCACTCATAGCAAGAAGCCCAGCAGCCCCAGCTTCCTCCCGACTGTACCCTTGTTTCTCTGCTTCGCTTATTATTGCAGTAGGTGCGATTGACTCAACGTAGGACTGAGCCTGAGCCTCGGAGCCTAAGCGACTACCAACACCGCCGCCATCTTGGCCACGGGCTAGGGCCATCTGTTCTGCTGCCGATTCCTTCTGAAGCTGCAGCGCCTCTTTTGTAGCGGCCCCGCCGGTTCTTGCCATTCTACGAGCTGCGTCAATGTCATCCACAACGTCGCCACGAAAGCCTGAGTCTGTAAACCGTTTTCTGTATTCGGCAGGGTCATCTGCGGAAAACGGGGCTTGATAGTCAGCTTCGCCCGGTAAAGGCGTTCTCTCTTGGTCCCAATTAGCCATCGTAGTTTCCTTTAATAGTCAAACGCACCACTGTCCCCGCTTCCAACTTCGGCCTTTATCTCGCCCCCATCGTCCTTTTTCTTACTCATGGATTGGGCAAAACTAATCGCTGCTCCCACCGCAGCCCCCCTAGCTTGCTGGTCGTTAATGTTAATGCCCTTACGAGCCAGATAATTACGCATCTTTTCCCCAAGGCCGAATAACACCTGCCCTTGCTCCAATTGTGATGCTGCCTGTGCCATTTTGGTACCAAGGCTAAAGCGTTCAACGGATTCCCCCGCCATCTGGCCGCCGTACTGCCCTAGTATTTTTGCACCCATACCAGCTCCTTTCCCTCGCATAGCAAGGCGAGATTCAGGAGTACCCCCAGCCATTGCAGCCGCTTGGCTTTTAAGCCCTTGCTGCCCCGCTGCTCTTGCCCGCATCCCAGAAACGAGGGGTCTGCCACGCAAGCTTCTCGCGGCATCAACGGACTGCTGCGCCCTAGCCCTCACGTCCGGGGATAGCTGCTCAGATACTTCATGCATTTTGACCGCTGTTTCGTCTGAAGCGCCAAACCCGGCGGGGTCTAATATTCGCCCTATTACCGGAGCCTCAGAAAGAAACTCTAACGTTCCCCAAAGTGCCCCTTCCTCTTCAACATCCTGGTCGTATCTTCGTTGTTCTTCGTCCCAATCAACCATTCTAATCTCCTATGGAAGCAACACACTGCTAAGGTGGTCCGCTGTCGCGTGCTTAAAGCTGGTTTCCGGCTTCTTGACCCCAACAAGCAACGCCATGCTTTGGATCGCCATATACCCCCCGCCAGCCACAGGGGTGCTTTCCGAAATAGTGAACCGCGTAGATTTGATTTTTTGACGCGGAAACTTTACGTGTAATTGATACTTATTCGTACCCGGTCCCGTTGTCGGATAGGTTATTTGGTGGTGGTACGATTTGTTGTAGTCGGAATAAAAAACCACGTAAGGCAAAGACGATGTATTGTAATCGCCCAGCAGCAACAAACGATACACACGCCCTACTTGCTGCAACTGACCTATATTAAGCCAGCCAGTAGTAAGGCTGAAATTATAGGGCTTGTTTGTGGTTGAGACTTTATCGTAATATGTGCCCGTTTGCTGCTCATACAGAACGCCTATCGTGTTTAAGCGGTAGTAAGTGTTATTAACTACCGCCGTTGCTGCATTCGTCCCTGTATCGGCATGAAGCTCCCAGTGGGACCACCGATCAAACAAGTAATTATAAACAGCGATCTTCTTATTTCCCTCAAGCATAAAACGTACTTCGTGCTCTTTATCAAACACTTGAGCCGCAGAAGCGTAATTTGAAGAAGTGACAAGATCCTCAACATTCGCCCCCTTGTAGCTAACCTGCATATTTTTCCCGCACAGCATCAAGCCCTGCGCTGTCTGAAAAAACACACCAGCCGGTGATTCTACCCGGCAACTCCCCTCTATCGTTCCCTGCCCCGGAGCAAATATTCGTAAAGGAGAGAATCCAGGGCCAGCCCCGGTGGAGCTTGGTCCATCCCCGGAGAGATAGTACCCGTTCTTTTCCCCAAGAATTAGCATGTGCTCCTGGTTTGGGCAGACTGCGTTTATTTTTTCCGCCCTATTATCTACCGACCTTATAAATGAATCACTAAACCCGGTAGCTCTGTTTTCCTGAAAACGCTTAGAGAACCACACGGTGTTTTCGGTAGTAGCGAGAAATACGCGGTCTTTAAATAAAGCAATGTCATATTGCGAGGGAGGGGAGATATTACCGGCAACCCCTCCGGTTGTGTAGAGAGTAGGGTTATCTATAAGCTCGGCATCGGGTAAGGTGTCCTCGATGTTTGTATGCCCGGATGTTGTATCCATCTCTCTTTCGGCGCACCGGTGAAAGACAGAGCCACCGACCTTGGTTCGATATAGGACTATTTTAGGGGGTGTTCTTTTACCCCACTGAACAGCAGCAACACCGCCAGGGGTTAATATGCCGCTAACGTCACCCTTGTAAGTCAGGGTTAAGTTATAAACCTTAATAGTGACTTTTCTTGTAGCGGAAACGATGGTGTATTCTACCGGGTAGGACGGGTTGGACCGCTGTACTTTCCCATGTTTGTCTTTCCACTCGTATATAGCGCACCATAAGTGTTTGCCTACGTCAACGCCATTTGAAAGTGCGTCAACGGCAATGCTGTGCAACTCAGGCCACCAAAAAAAGTTTTCTTCCTTAAAGAAGTCGCCCGCGTAATTCCAAAGAATCCCACCGCCTAAAGTTAAGCTTCCGTTCGCATCCACACTCGGCAAGTAACGAGCGGGATCCATGTCCACGTAATTGATACTGGCATCTAGTCCGGTAACGTCTGTCCCATCGTCATTTATCTTAACACCGCTATATTTTGAAGAACCAAACCGAAACGTCGTTGACGACTCCGATACAACTCGGGGCAAGCACTGGGAAACGTTAAAGCGCTGCTGGACGGTTGCCCCTGCGTCACTGGTTGTTCTATTTGTCAAATACCTGAAGTTAATATCCTGCGCTAAGCACCCGGCTCCATTTGAGCTTTTCGCCACAACCTCCCCGTTATGGTTCACAAGAAGGGATACCGAATTATTGAACTCGTTAATCTCAACCTTGCCACCTAGCTCATTGTGACGGGTAGCGTACCCTAGAGTAAGGTAAAAGTCGGAGTTGTAATAAAACGTATCACTAGCTACAGTCGCCCAGTGGATATTGAAAGATTTATCGGTAATGCCCGAGCCACCACCGACCTCAACATCATAAGCATTTACCCTATGCGGCTGCGAACGAGCATAACGCCCTGTGACGTTTTTTACGAGAGTAAGAAAAAACCTAACTTTGTCCTGGTCGACTCCCCTTGCTGATGACCCCGCCGTCCCATTTACTAAAACATAACCGGAGTTGTTTGTATCGACGTAGGCGCTTGTCGCCCCGTCAACCTGGACCAATTGCCCCGTGTTTACGGCTAAAAGATTGGAGTCGTAAACAGAAAGGTAAACCCCCACAGGCTCATCATCCGTCCCGCTTGCGCTCGTTTTGTCACCTGCTTTTGTGTAGCCAATGCAAATATAGATATCATTAGTTCCGCTACCGCTCTTAATTACGGACAACATAAGCCCGCCAGCGACCTCTAGGTGCTCAGCGATATTTACGTAATATTCCGCAGTGTGCAGGAGAGTTGAAAAATTGGGGTCACGAAAGAACACCGGGTCATTTATTGAGACCGGCGAAGGAGAAGCTTGCTCCCCGTACCCTGTGCCCGTCAATGCACCCGTTGAGGCGTTTGCCTTCCAAGTTGATAGGCGCAGTGTTTGGCTAGTGTCATCCAACCGGCGCAATAGCACAAATCCATTTGCCGAAGCCCCCGCTATATAGTTTGTAGGCGCAACATGCCAATGCGGGTATTCCCTATCTACCTCAAAAGTAACACCACTTGAACTATTCGTTAAAAGCCCAGGGATAAGCGTAGGGCTAACCCCGTCAGCAGTATTTAGTAGCGTGTGTTTTACTCGCCCTGAACCAACGTGGACAAAGATATAGACGAAGTTGGATATAGCAAGAACTTGGGCACGAGGGACATTGTGAATGTTATTTGAAGATGAAAACTCGTTTACTAACGTCTTCCCTACAACCTCGGCGCGGGTGGTCTTATCGACAACCTTTGCGTATGTCCTCCAGGCCTGTGTTGAGCCTAGCTGAACAGTCGCCGTTCCTGCCGTTGCTGCGTCTGGTGCGGCGTTCTGGCTAAAATCCAAGGTAAACGAGCTTGTGCTTGGTGTGGCCGTTACAACAAAATCAGCATCCGGCCAATCGGCATGGGCAAAGGCCATCGTCGCAGTAGTGCCCTTGCTAAAATTATGGTCTGTTGCTCCGGTACAATCTACAGCGCCGTAACCACCGTAAAATTGCCAAGCATCGTTGGTAGTGTGGCCCGTTTGAGCTGCTGGTGTGACGGTCACACCCAAGTTTAGCGTTCGAGGGTAGCCGCAGTTATGGCCAGTGCTAAAAGAACTCCATGCGCCGCCATCATCCTGATAGCGCCACTTAAACAACTCAGGGCTCGTAGAGTCATCCTCTATAACAACCTCGTACAGCCTTCTCCCCGTCCCTGTGAATGTACCGGAAGTCGTCAGGTCACTTAGGCCGCTGCCTACTGTCTGGTTAATCACCCCAATGACTTTTGGGGCTTTTGGGGTAACACCCGTAAAAGAAACGACCCTGGAAGGCTCTTCGGAAGGGTCAAACTCGGACCAAACTTGAACCTCGAAATTGTTTGATTGGGCAATCTGTGTAGGGGTCTGAACAAAATTCGTATTGGCTTCGACGGATTCCCCCGCCAGAGTACAGCCTAAGATAGTTCCTTTATTTACCCATGTGTCTGAGGTGCTTGTCTTCGTGTATCCGTAGCGGCCATCAAAGGCGAGTGTTTCGTCACCGAAAGACGCTAGTGCTTTACCTACCGAAACGGTGCTTGCGCTATCCCCTGTAGATAATGCCGGGACAGTGTTGGATATACTATGAAAACCTTTACGCTTCCGAGCCTCCCCTTCTTTGACAAATTGAATATTCTTAGCTTCTTCGAATTGACCTAGGGGCAGAACTTTTTCCGAGATTTTCTCATTCTGGCCTTTTGCTATGGGGAGCCCAATTATTTTCTTTTCTAAAGCCATTAAAACACCCAAATATCAACAGTTGTTGCGGCGCTGCTGTTTAACTTTAACAGACTACCGGTATTGTCGTTGTCGCTAATTTTTTCATACACGTTGGCAGTTGCCTCTCTGTACCTCGTAATTACCCAACCCTTAATTTCACGGCTTAGCTTATGGTCTATATCGTTATCCCCGGTAGCCAGCTCAACCTCTGTAAGCAAGTGCCCATCAATCAATGCACAGTTTTCAAGCGCCCTAAAGCTATTCTCTAGGTTGTTCTGAACTTGCTCCGCCCCGAAATCTTCCGTGACGTGGCGAACAAACGAACTTATGAAAGACTTACTTGGCATTAATCGCCCTAGTTATAGAGGTTGATAAAGGAATCGGCATGGGTCCCTACGTTCACATCAATAATCTTATGCGCCTGTCCCGCGTCTTTTCGTGGCGCTGCATTTTCAATACGCTTTTGGATATTCGCCTTTTCTGCAAGTAGCATTCTAACGTCCGACTCTTCTTTCATTAGGCACTTAATGGCAGCGGAAACTACGAGGTATTCCTGGTACCCAATCGCAACGCTCTTGTTTTTTGAATTAATATTCGCCGCGTCGTCCTCACCGCCTGTTCTGAATTGCTGGCATTCCGGGATATAGTGCAGAGTCACCGTCCCAGATGGTGGCGTTTCGGGGATAAAGTGAATTTTATCATCCCGGACATTGTAGCGAAGAGCGGCAATGTTACCGTTTACGATGCCCGCGTTAGAGTTGTACATATTGCGTTCTGCGAAGGAATACCGCTTTACGGAGTAAGTTACCCCACCGGTCTCAAAATCCACCCCTAGGGCCTTGTAGAAGTCCGTAGGCAGTGTTCCGGGGTTTGTTCCTGGCAATGAGTAGGTTGTGGTGTTCACATAATAATCCTCAAAGCAGAGAATCATAATATCGTGCAACTCCGCCAGAGCAGCATTCAGCCAAACCCTAATTTCCGTATCGGAAACAAAAGCGGAGTTTTCCATATCGGCCCGTTGTCTAACTTGGGTCATTAGTGTGGAAAAAACTTTATCGTTAGTAGGCACTGGACCCCCTCCAAAGAAATAGGGGGGCATAGCGCCCCCCTTTAATTAATATTCTTCTTTGTCGCTTCCTGGGTTCCCTTGGTAGTCCATAGCAATATGAACAAAATCCAAAAGAGCCTCGCAAGCTGCTTCTTCCTTTTCAGGGGGAAGCTCGACCCCCATAGAGCTAGCGAACGTGCCGCAAGCTGCTAATAGGGCCTTCTTATTATCTGCATCATCCTTGGGCTTTTTCTTGTCCCCGGACAATATCATAAGAGCTAGACCGTCCTTTTTTTTAGGCATGGTTTAACTCCTATTTTACGGTGCTGTTCTTAACATCAAACGCAAGCATTAGGGTTGCCCCGTTAGTTGGGTCTGCTGCACTACCGCCTGTTACAGTATAAAACGTCATAGTCCCGGCGCTGGATACGGTGTCAGTATCAATCTGAACACGAATATCTTCGGCAGCGGGGTCTAAGACCTTACCATCGGCCCAAAGAAGCTTGTTGTACTTCTCTGTACCGCCCGAAGGTGTCCCAAATGTAACCGTGTAATCCCCGGTAGCATTGCGGCCAATGGCCTTAATCCCAAGGCTATCGGCAGCAACAAGAGTAGGTGCCCCCGTCCCGCCAATAGTTGCCTTGAGGTAAAGCCGTTTGACTTCACGCTCGGCAGCTTGAAAGTCCTTAAAGTCTCTATTCGCCATAATTAGGCTCCTTTCTTAAGTTAAGAATTAAGCCAATTTGATACGAGTGTTGAACCCAGGGGCAACAGTCGCGCAGTTACCATAAAAACCAATTCTCACCTCATAACCGTCGGCAGCGTTTTCGCGGAGCATGTTGTTACCGTCAAGGTCAAGAATCTGCGGGGCTTCGCCCAAGCTATTCAAGGACCAAGTATCCAACTGTAGCGCCCAAGCAACGTTAGGCTGACAGTTTACATCAGGAACGACATCAACAGTCCCAGACGGACCATGCAGCTTTAAAGAAGTAAAGCCAACATTAGCATCAGATGCGCTGATTTTGTCGTACTGAACTTTAGAGCCAAGCGCTTTTTCAAGATTAGCGTAGCTAGTGTAATCACAGAAAACATGGCTAGGGGTGCCACCGTTTCTGGCCGCAAGGCTAAGTCCATCAATTAGCGCCTCTTCAATTGGCTTTGCGCTTCCATCAGAACGATTTCCGCCAAGACGGGTGCTGTCGGTTGTACGGTTAACGCCGAAAAAAGCGCCTGAACCGGGAGCCGACTCTGGGCACCATGCCTCAAGCCCACTGAGCTTCGCATCAAGATCGCCCATCTGAACAAGATGGTCTGTATTTGCAACAGCGGAGTTAATATTGCCGCTAAAGGTAATAAACGGGTTGTCTGCGTCCCGGTTAACCGCGCTAATGGTGTAAGAACCACCGGCTCTAGCTGCACCCGAAGGAGCCCCCCCGGAGTTAGCGTAAAAATCGCACTTCATGCCAACTTCAAAGTTACTAATGTCGTCGGCATTAGTTAGATAGATGGTGGTCGCAGAACCCGCTGGATCGGTGCCGCTCGCATCTTCACCGGACACCTGGCCGATAGAGCCAGAACCGTCACGGTAAAGAGAAACAGCCAAAGACCGCTTAAGGCTATGGATAGCCCCGTCTACTTCCATTGTTGCGTATCGAATAAAGGAATCTGCGTTGCTCTGAGATGCTTTAATAGCTTCATGCTCGATTGACGCAAAGGAGTAGTCTCTTACGCGGGTCAAGAGAAACTGCTGCACACTAGACGTTGAAGTGTTTGTTTGAGCGTTTAAAAAAGTAGCCGAACGGCGTTGCGGCCCGGTGGTGATAATCGGAATCGGCATATTCTCGCCGCCGAATTTCGTATATTTGGGAATCAGTGCAAGGAGAGGGTTATTCTTATAAACCATCTCTTTGATTCGTTGAGGTTTGTAATGTTCTTTAAGGGCTTCGGTTACTACGGTTCCAATTGAACCACCAACAGCTAATGCCATGATAATTTCCTCGCTATAGGGGCGAGGATATTAGTTAGACCTCGCCGCGCATAATAGCAGCCGCCCTCGCTAATGATTCTTCTCTAGATAGAAGACCATCGTTACGTGCAGGCGTCTGCGACGTTAATTGATTTGATAATGTTTTTGGCCTTGGTTTTGCTGCTGGCTGGCTAGGCTTAACGTCTTGCGCTTCATCTGGCTCAGGTTGCCAGTATCCCTTATAACGGTCTCTCAGCTTGCTACTTTTAAAGTAACGTTCGGCTTCTTCTTCGTAATACCGTTCAACCATATCCGCTGCATCGTTATATTCGAGAACGGTTCCGTCTTGCTTGAATTTCTCCTGCATGACTTCGTAAACGGTATGATACGCATTATTAGCCGTAATCATTTCGTATTGATTATTATTGTCAACGAAATTCTTTATTTTGTCAATAAACCCGTTATACGTGTTTTCATATTCCCGTTGAACCTGCTTTTCTTCTCTTTCGCGTGTCCGTGTAGCGTTTAATTCTTTTAATTGGGCGATTTCTTTCGCCTGGGCCGCTACGACGTCCTCAATTGCAGGGTTCCCGTCATTAATTACCCGCCTAGTTAAAGCATCGTAGTTAATTCCAAACTTACTCAAGAAAGCCATTGGGTCACTGCTCGCCATTTCTTGGAGCGTGTCCATTTCACCGGCCTTCTTTTTTATCCCTTTGAATTCCTGCTTTTCTTCGCGGAATCGTCTTTCTTGACGGGCGAGGTTGGCAAATTGTCTAGAAAACGCTGCTCGTTCAGCTTGCGTTGGACCGTCTGCCACCACTTCACTTTGTCCTGAATCTGGCTCTTGGACTTCCGCCCCGCCCGTATCAGGTTCAGAAATAGGTGCCGGAGTTTCATTTTCCCCCCCTTGGGATTCTTGGACTATCTCGCTTGCGACTGCTTCTGCTTCTGACATTTTATTCTTCTCCTAATAGTGTGTTTTTAAAGGGTTATTGCATTCCACCGATGGCTTCCGCTACGGCTGGAGGTAAAGCGTTCGTTTCCGGTGAGGCCCCCGGCGCAGGAGCCCCACCACCCTCTGCGGGAGCCCCCTCCGGTGCCATCGCTTGCTGGGTCGCTTGTTGTGCCATTTGCTGCGTTTGAATTATCCGAATTGCATCATCCATATAACGACGAAGCAATTCTAGCCGCTGCTCGGGCACACCATCAATTTTGGCCCGTAAATAAGCCGACTGGACCCTTTGAATCGCAAATTCAAGATTAGAGTACGTCTCTGGGGGATGATAACGCCCCTTTTCAATCATTTCCTCAATCAAAAGGTCCACGTCGTCAATAAATGCAGTAGCCAACTGATTAACGGCTTCTAAATCGGGATAATCAAGCAATGCTCTCGCCTCGGTCGGATTTAAAATCCCCGCTTGAGCCATTTCCTGAATAGTTTGCAGCTTCGCCGCAGGAGTCGTAGATAATAGCGCCGTTGGGTAAATCTGCATGACATACTGATCTTCCTCGAGATTGATGTCCTTCCACTTGATTTGTTCGATATATTTATCGCCGTGACTAATTACCTCGTAAGTATCTCCCGCCTTATCAATATCCCGCGCTATGTCGATCATTTGCTTAGCCGCAGCCAAAAATAGGTTTTCATAGGCTTGAGCGACCAGCATAAACCGCTCAGATTGAATATCGGAGAATTCTCGAATAGCTACCCCGGAATCAAGGCCCGCTGGCTTCCTAGCTTGTGCCGCCATCTCGGAAATTCCCGCTACTTCGTAAGCTCGACTAAAAAGACGGTCTAAATGGGAAAATACTTCCCCCGTAGTCGTTCTAGGTACATGAAAGTCCGGTTTTGTCCCCGTATATTCGATAACGCCCCAAACCTCGTTATTAATGTGGGACTTTGTTATCTTAGAGCCCGATTCAATAAACACTTTCGGGGTTGCGAGGTGCATTTGCTCCTGAATTCGATTTAAGAGCTTATTAATCTCGACTTGAACACCTAAAAGCTGTTCTGCGAGCCCCTGACCCCAAAAACCGAGCAAATTTTCGGTCCAACGGACAAAAACGAACGGAAAAAAGTCTTTATCGTAAGGTTCATCGACTAAAGTGACGTTATCAAGACAAATACAGTGGCGGCCATCAGCAGAGCCCTTTTTGCTAGCCAAATGCCAAGATTCCACGCACTCAACCTGATTAGAAGTAGAACCTTCCCCAGAATTGCTATGTTCCGCCTTAGACGCATTTAGAATTTCCTTTTCGTGCTCTGGATAGGCCGCTAAAAGCACCTCTCGGGACACAACTTTCCGCTGAAACATTTGCCGAGGCTCACCATAGAAGCTTTCGGCGTCATCAATGATTACCTCGTTAGGAAATATGCGCTCACACTGGATACGCTCCCCGTCCTGGTAAATCTTCATCACACCAGTGCCGAAAACGGTAGAATCCAAGAAAACCTTCGGCGCTACGGTGTAGATATCGGTAGCGTAAAATTGACCGTTACAAAACTTGTCTAAAAGCTTGGCTTTGCGCTTTAGTGACCAATCACCGCCTGAAGTCAGGAAGCTTACCTTGGGCCGGTTCTTGGCGATTTTACTAGTAACCGTCGTACACATCGAATGGACGATATTTAAAGTGACGTTCTCGGAACGGCTCCCGGAGTGGCGGGAGTAGGTGTCTTGGGTTAGCCCGCTAGAGTTCACGTTAGAAAACAAGCGTAGCCAATTAAGGTTGTCTTTTGCTTGGTAGTCTTGGTCTTCTGTCAAAGTTTTGACAGCGGAAAAAATATCGTCATGCACGTCGGTGGACTTTTCCCACCAAAATTCTTTGGGCTTATACATTAGTTCGTTTCCTCGTCGGTATAGTAGTAAGTGGTGCAATCGGAGCCGCTGCTATCATAAGCGCCAAGGTCAACTGCATCCTTGTTGTGGAATTCAATCTCGATAACGTCCTCACGAATAACTAGCCGCTTAAGCCCGTTTTTCTTCGCAAACATCACCATCTCCACAATCTGATTATCTAATGCCGTATAGTCTCCCACCATAAGCTCCCTTCACCTTTTTCTAGTTTATCGAGTAATTGCTGCTCCATCTGAGCCGCTTGTTTTTCGTAAAATGCAGGAGAGCCAAACTCAGGCTCTACCTCTCTAGCTACACTTGCATAGTGCCGCGATTCACGCCAAGCGTATAATGCCGCATCTGCCAAGTGGTTTTCAAATCGGCCATCTTCTTTAGGGCGGTCTTCGTCCCATTGCAGAAGTCGCCACTCGTCCAAAACGCCACAGCCCTCTAGGACCTTAATTCTGCCAGCCGCTAAATCCGAATTCATTAATTCGATATAACTTAGCTTATTTCGCTTCTCCGCTGCCCTTATTGCTAGGCCATGGCGATAACGAAATTCTTCTACGATGCTTTTTCCTAAACCGCCTGTATCTGCAACCATTGCGCGAAAGTCATATTCCCGTTCATACTGTTTAATTTTTTCAGCTATGTCGGACGGTAGCATTTTGCTACTCTTAAAATCTTCCACAATATAGAAATCTGGCAGGTCTTCACAAAAAGCCCCAATAACAAAGGCTGTAGCGTCTTCGTATCCTAAATCCACTCCCAAAATGAAATGCCAATCATGCTCATCCCAGGGCAGAGTATTCGCTATATTCTTATCATCCGAATACCGGTAAACAATCGAGTCGTTACTTCGTATCCAGCGCCCTCGCCACTCGCGCAAATAGATTGGGTTATCGTCTGTCCAACCTTTTTGGCTCATTCGCTTATCAAGCCAATCCTTGGCGTGAGGGATAAAAGGGTTCTCTAGAATTGTCCAATGGTGGTTACTGTACCCAAAGTTAGCCTCGGTTGTGGCGCGGTAGAACAACCCAGAACATGCCGCTGACGGAGTACCGATCATTGCCAGTGTCCCATTATGGTCTACGAGTGCGGGCTCAAGTACTTCCTCAACAAGCGCATCCATGTGCGGCCCAAAACTGGCTGCTTCGTCAAGAACAACAAGACGGTAAGTAGAACCCCGTAACTTGTCGATATCAGCTTCATCGTTTGCCCCCGTTAAAATAATCTGCGAGCCGTTCCCAAGAGTGGCTACTAATTCAGAGTTATTAAACTTAATCCCCAACATATATTTTCTATTTGCTCGCTTCATCTCCTGCCACATCAAGCGCTTGGCGCTTCGGCGGGATAAGCCAATATAGGCACACAAACTGTCAGGGTGCTTTGTGGCTGTTTCAATCAGGTAATAGCAGCAAGCATAGGTTTTACCTGAACGGCGGGAACATAATGCAGTCTTAAAATGCGACGGGTCATCTATGAAGTTCCGCTGATACTCAAATAAATCTTCTTTCCAACGAAAGGTTCTTTCGGGCAATGACTCGTCTTCCGGTCTGGGAGTATCACCAAACCGTTTGATATATTCGCGGATAACCGCTCTTGCGTCATGCTCTTTGGACATTAGGCTTTTACGCCTCCACCTTCGGGGCTTCCTTCTTAGGACGACCACGGCGCTTTTTGATTAGTGGTGCTACAACAGCAGAACCTTTAGGCTCAGGTCGGAACCAAGAAATAGAACTCATTGGGATTATAAATAGGCCCTTTTCTTTATGGGCCACCTCGATAACATCCCCTTTTAATGTCATCTCAAAATCTTGGTGTTGCTTTAAGGTTGTGTTGATAAAATTGTTGTTGAGTAATGGCTTGGCGCTAGCCGTTAGCTGTAGTGCGAGAACGCGCATTATAAATCTCCTCCATGTGTGTTAATCCACCCGCCTGCTGTAGGTGCGGGATATGTAAAAAGTTGTATCTCCCCTTTAGGTCCTTACAAATATAACTTTTGTGGGAAATTACAATCGGCTCGCCTTGTTTGTAGTCAAAGGCGTTCAAAAGCGTACGAGCCAACCCAAAGCGCCTAAACGGGGCCTTGGTGTAGCAGTAATGAACCACCAGGAACTTAGGGGTCCGTTGAGCGCATACCCAACCCAAAACCTGGTCTGGGTCATCCTCCATGCAGGCCACCAAAGTAATCCCGCCCTCTAGGAGTCGGGAAACAACTTCTCGGTGCATCTCATAGACGGTTATTTTCGGCTGATCTTTATTTTGCGCCGCGTAGCTCTTGAGCCAGCTTGAATAAATAAAGGAGGCATCGCCCTCGTCAGCTTGCCGGACCCTTATCGGTAGGCGCTTGGTGTCCTTAATTGGGTTGTATCCTGGGGCCGCTTCCGTTACCCCGTCCTTTAACCGCTTAGGGGCAAGGTACTTTTCGGGCTCCGCGTGTAATCGGCTCATTTTTTCACCGTGTCCAGGTTCGACTTTAATTTCTTAAATGCCTTATCCGCTAAATCCTGCAATTTATCGTCGGGCATATACTCCAGCTCGTTCTGCTCCCGAATCCCCATTTCTAGCTGCGCTAGCTGACAAAGAGACCGGGTTAGGGTTCCAAGGTGCCGGGATTGGAAATTATCCAGCCCGCTAGATACTGAGGACCGCAAAAGACGCCGCATTTCGGAATCTATCAAGGTGTAGGTATTGGTCATTATGCCGTGAAGGGACGGGAGGTAAGTTACATCCAATTGGGAGATGGCGGATTTATTTACCTCGACCGTCGTACCTTCGGCCTCGATTAATTCATCTGCTTGCTGGAGTATTTCTTTTCGGGCGAACTTAGAGGGCTTGGAAGTAAGAGCCTCGTCATATTTGACGGCTAATTTCTTAGCGTCGAAAATCTTCTTAGCCATTTAAGGCCCCCAAAATTGGTCCATGATGCAAAGCATCTAAAGTAATCGCTTGTAGGGAAGTGTATGCACGAGGTCTGACAATTTGCAAAAAAGCCGCAAGACACCACTCTAGAAAATAGAAAATAGGCGCGGGGTGGCTATTTTCCTATTTAAAGAACCATAAAATACGCACAATAGGCCCGAAATCACTATTGTCCTAATTAAGCCTA
>MPLU02123640.1_pt1 | contig 15211 bp, 29 predicted proteins | sample 1617381 | NCBI WGS metagenome assembly MPLU02 (sample SAMN05944801, study PRJNA350692) | marine metagenome | biome: marine; feature: ODZ; material: water; isolation source: 90 m water sample filtered on 0.2 um supor filter | place: Pacific Ocean | collected 2012-04-08 | depth 90m m
AATTAGTTATTATAATTATTGAGTTATAACTTAGATTAAGTTTTTAACTAAATATAATAAAATTTTTCGACTTATCCAAATGTTTTCTTGTTTATTTTTCAATAACCTCAGGACCATTCCAGCCATGTTTCTTTTTTGCTTCTAGTAACAATGCGCATTTCTCGTACTCTTCTAACTCTACATAGTGATCTATTAATCTATCAATCATAGAGTAAAATTTCTCGATGGTGCTAAAATATCTTAACGGGTTTACTTCGTTGACTACCATGCTGTAGCCTTCTACCATAGCAATCTGGTTGAAAATTGCTATGAGCTTGTCCATTGATATTTCTCTTTTATCTGTCATACTTTATAATAAATATCTTTAACTAAGTCCAAATGGAATCTTATAGGATAATCATTTTCATCTTCTAATGCATAGAATGATTTGCCATTAACTAGTCCAACAGTTAAAATAGATGAAGCGAAGTCGAATGCCCCACTGTCTTCAAAGTCAACCATTCCTTTAATTTCCTCTATATCTCTGATCAATACTTTATCATAAGGTTTAAGCTTCGTCTTACGCATTTTAAGAACGTCTTTGAAGATAGTGCTTGGAATATAACTATGATCGATATCTTTAGGAAAGTCTGAGGTTTCATCATAAGTTAATTGACCGTTTCTTCTCATTACCGTAACCAATCTACTAGATGGAATGATATTAGCAATCTCTAATATCTTCTTTCTAGTCGCTTGATATGAACGACCAATAAAATTAGCAAGCTCATGAATATCTTCAGTAGTTAACTGTTTTACTGTGGCTTGATCCAGTAATAGTATTTCATCTATTGTCCAAACTCTAAACATTGGGTAAAAGGTATTTAAGGACATCGTCCCAGTTCATAAATTGAGGATCAGTTCCAAAGTGTATGTGTGTACCTTCGAAGTCTTCAACCCCGTTCCAAACATTGTCATCAATTAAGATGTTCTTAAATAAACCTTGAGTACCTTTAAGTAAACCTTTGTTGCTTGTTAAGATAAGTTTTTTATAAGCATTTGAACCTAGGTATTGTTGTACCCAAAGTCTCTTATCTATCCAGCATGAAGGATTGCTCCAGCTTGGTGTTGAAGCTATGTAAACATCGTAGTGTTCGCAAAGTTTATTGAATGCATCTATTGCTCCTGGCATAGGTTTTAGGTCTCTATAGAACCCAGGAACTCGGTGAAGATTATCACCGTATTTGTCTTTGACATGTTTAGGCGTCATAGCAGCTTTGCTATCAAAGTCACAAAGGACTCCATCCATATCAATATAAAGTATTTTCTTATTTTCCATTTAGTAGTAGTTAATTATTATAGTATAATATAATCAAAAAAATCGACTTATCGAAATTTTTTGGGCACTATTTTTAAAAAGTTATTAACAATTTCGGCCGTTCTTATATATGTGTTTTACAACTGGAAAACGTAATGAATAGTTTCCTTCGTCGTTTAAGGTTTCTTCAAAGTATTGTACAGTAATTGTTTTACCAATTAACTCTTCGTGATTTTTAGTATAATACTTTCGTTCAGCTTTAGAGAAGCCAGAGCCAATACCAACTCTATTTCCTTTATGTTTTACATACACCTGAGAAAGTAATCTCTCTGTAATCTCTTGACCGTTTTCGATAATTCTATGATCACCAAAATCTAAATCGATTATAGTATATTCTTCGTCATGCATTTTCTTTACTTTAAGAATATCATTAGAACGCTTACCTTTATAGGTATCATCTTTACGAATCATAACTCCTTCATGACCTTCAGCTTCTGCTTTATCAATCATCAATTGCAAATGATTTTCGTCTATAACTTTTGTGAATGGCAAGTATGCAATAGTGTCAGAATAAACTTCTGCATTAAAATTTCTATCTGATAATTTTCTAAAACTATTACCAGCATAAAATTCTTGTTGTGTTAATTTATCGAATACCCAAAACTTAGGATTTTTAATAGTATGATTCTTTCTACGTATTTCTTTCATAATGCCTTGGAAAGATTCATTACCTTCTTGGTCCATAATGCAAATCTCTCCATCCCATACTTCCCCCGGCTTCATTGCATATTTTAATTCTCGTTTAACTTTTGCTAATGTATCAAATTCCTTACCAGCTCTAGAATGTAGTTTGACTTCTTTTCCATCATCGCTTTTAATAGCAATACATCTAACACCATCAAGCTTACGAGAAGCAAGCCATGTTTCATTTTCAAAGTCTACGTGTTTCGGATCATATGAATTAGCAAGAGCTAAGTTGAATGTAGGAATCAATCCTGGGATAACTGAATTGATTAACTTAGCATTAGCTCTGATTTGTAAATTCTTATCTATTATAGAATAAAGTAATTCTTTAACGAATGGTGCTTTATCAATACTATAGCCATTAACCATTGCTATTGCGTTATGTCCAGTATAGGTCCTGTTGTCCAGGTCATCTAGTAATTCGAATACATCTACAAACCCAGCTGTTGAGTCTTTGATGTCATAAAGCTTTTTGCAATTCTTACTAGTAACGTAATACATCTTGAAAGGATCAAGTGTATATTTCATACATTCAGTTACAAACTCGTCGTCTTTATATTTTTCAATAATTTCTTTTTTCTTCAAGGTTGAAGTAGTAGATTTCATATCCTCTACAAAGTGCTTCAACGTTATCCATGTTTCATTTATCATATTATATTATTTTTATTTTATTATTAATCTTCATACATACAAAGTAAAATTACTAATATCAGAAAAGCTAATACTTGTCCTGTACCTAGTAATAAGCCCAATAGTATTATGTGTAAACATCCTTTCATATTAAGCAAGTATTTTGTATTTCCATTCTTTGTTTCCAACTGCATTTTTTTGATACCATTCGTATTGAATAGTATTGCTTTCATTTGGATATAGAGAGAAATTTATTTTTATTTTATCATCTCTATAATTATCACTAAGAGTAGTAGATAATGTAATAGTGTGTATACCATTAGTAGAGAAATTAAATGCAATGGAAAGAATACCTAAAGATATACAAATGTATTCCATTTGATAAGTCTTATCTGCATATTTCGTTCCTACATTAGGATTGTAATTAAAGCCTAGTATAAATAAGTTTCCGAATAGGCTTATGTTATGGGAAACTATTTTAGATATCAATTTTTTCATATTATTTATTATTTTTTAATTCTTCTAATCTATCGATATACTTTTGTTTTATATCATTAGATACATGATAAACATTGCAGTTATGTATCAATAGATTAAGTTGTTCTTCAGTTAATGTTTTTAAGTATTTTTCTTCCATGTAGTGTATTGCCTAGTTATGTATTAGTAGGTCTTTTATTATTAAAATAGAAGGCTAAGCAAGAAACGTTTCCCTTTCTTCTTTTGTGAGCTCACTCGTTTCCATCAGGGTATCAACGATAGGAATCAAACCTATCTACGGTGGTTTTTCTCTTAACCTCTATTAGTTATCAAGTATTACCTTCTTAAGTTCAGCGATGTAAGTATCTACTTGAGTTACCATTTCTTCAGCATCAGGAGTACCCTCATCTTTGTACCAACCCTCATAAACGTGAGGTTCAGAGCTAGCACCGAAGTATCCTTTTTTGAAATAGATATCGCAGTTATCTTTATTGAATATAATGTTTTGACCATCATCAGATCCGAAATCGGCCCATCCATTAGATAAAAAGAATTCTGAAACCAATTCAGTAATTTTACTAGATTGTTCTTTTACAGTTAAATTTTCAAAGTTTTTTAAATAAGTCATTTTATATATTTTTAATTAGTTAGTTATTATAGTATAATATAATCATTTTTTACGACATAACCAAAGGAAATGCCTAAAAGTTATTAACATTTACCTAGATACTTATTAACAGCTTTTAAGATTTTAGTGACTAGTTTAGGAGTAGCATCCAAACAATAGCAATTGTTTTTATGATCTTTAATAATAGTGACTAAGCCTTTTTTAAGCATCTTATTTAACATACCAATAGATCCCCATTTATGAGGACCGCATTCATAATGAATACCGGGAAGTAAACCTTGATCTTTCCCGTAAGTATAATCACCAGTTGGACAACTTGTATAATCGTTATCAACTAAGTTTTTAAAGTAGTTAGTATTGTGATATAAGAAATTATTAAGAAATTCGTTAATATCATAGTTTTTAGAAAGTTTTACCTCAGTAGGTATAGTAAGTATATATTTATTATTGATCTTGTAATTATTCATAGTCATAGTAGTAGTAAGTTTTAATTAGTTAGTTATTATAGTATAATATAATCAAAAAATACGACTTATCCAAATAAAACAGATGACAATTTGTCCACTTTTAATGACAATTTGTCACACTGACAATAGGAATATAACAATCATCATTGCTACATAAATAACTGGCGTTATGTCTATTTGTCTTGGTTCCATAGTATTAATAATTATATTGTCTTTCTTCATAGTATATTAAATTAATGTTAAACGTATGTTAATCTTTTATCAAAACCCCCCGCGCTATTAATATAACTTGGTAGCACGATTAGGGTATAGGGTCGTAATCTATATCATCAACAGTTTCACAGATATAAATCTCTTCTCCCCGCTTAAATATTATATCAGCATGATATAAGGTTCGTAGAACATCGGACCACCCATCGATCATATTAATACTAGTAGTCTTCAGAATACGCTTAACCTTATATAGCTTACCGTGTATATTAATGATCTGATAGTTATGCATCGATAGTAGTCTTCATGTTTGCACTCTTAAATTCTTGATTGGCACGAATCATTTGATCAGCCAAGTTTCCTTCTGATGCTGAATCATGTTTTCTATGCCAATGGGTAGCTAGTTGTTTCATAGTAATAACAGAGTCATGTCTATGATATTCTAAGAATTCCATTACCTTCTCTAACCATGGTGGGACGATTGTTCGGTTATCATATACTTGTTGTAATTTTTCGAATTGTGCTAATAATTTAGCTGCTTTAGTTAGTTCCATATTTTATAAATTTTTTATTTTTGTCCATTAGGTGTTCCGTTAGGATTTGTAACTAAAAATAGTCCACCTGGTTTTGTTAGTTCTTTTCTCATATTATTTTTCTATTTCTTTAATCTTCTGTATTTTTGTATTAAATTCTTTCCAGTATTTATTACATTGTCTCATTTGATCACCGGTCATCTTGTGCCCATCTTGTATATCTTTTAATACTGCATTGGTAAAAGACATAGCATCTAATGATATATTATCACCAGACCTGTGTGCCTCTGACAGCAGCATAAGTAGTTTTTCTGTAAGTTCCATTTGTTTATCTAAATGCATATCTTATCTGTTTAAATCTGAATTAACGTGATCATCTATTAATTGCTCCATAAGATCCGCTGCCCATTTAGGTGCTCTTGGATCCTTAGTCTTATCTTGTTCTACCTTAGATATATAAGGAAGCTTCTTTGCAAATTGCCACATCCAGTGTTTCTTTGCAATGTGTTCTGCTTGCTTCTTAGTATAAGCATTAACAGTATATTCGTCATAATCAAAGTCTCTATATGATGGGACCCAAAAGATCCCCTCTACTTTGTATGTATCTTTCTTGTGTAAATTGTTATTTAGCATAGTATTATTATTTAGTATATTATTTTATTAAATGTTATTTATAATGGGGTGAATTAAAATCCCCCGGTAAAAAAAGTGAGGCCGACAAATGAATGGACTAACGTAGCTTTTTAGAAAAGCCCTTTGTCCCACTTACAAACAATTATTGCTAATTAGTGAAAATGGGACGTTTAAGGACTTAATCACCACTACATGATTATTATTGTCCATTAAGGGCCTTAAGTGACCCTTAAGTAGTCTTTATAGCTTAAGAAGCACTATCTATATCCTCTTCTGTGAATAGTTCTTCCCCATCTTCTGTATTAAAGAGGTTATCATCCGTATTGGAAGGGATAAACTTCTGAACCAGCTGTTTGATGAAGGTTCTTTCTGAATCGAGCCCACCAGCATCATCGAAGAGTGGGTAAACAGTTACCTCTGCTGATTCCTCTAATGTGAATCCATCGTGGCATAAAGAAGCGAATTCAACTGAAGCTCTTGTACTTACTGATGTAGAGATACGTGGTACTTCTGTTTTCATTTCATCCCTAGTAGCCGATACTATTGAGGCTATATTACTGATCATTGTCTTATCAGCTTCTGGATACATCTGAAGGAGTAAGGCTTCTTCTTTTTCTTTGTTTAGTAGTTCCATTTCGATGATTGTGAATCTATCTAGTAGAGCTCTATCTATTACTCTTGTTGATGTATATTCATTACCTATATTAGCAGTGGCTATAAAAGTGACCCCCTTAGCTACTTTAACTATTGGTGAGTTATCTGCCTCATCCAGTCTTAAGTATCTTTGGCCCGGATCTAATACCGTCATTAGGATATTCCAAGCTTCAGGGTGAGCTCTACTTAATTCGTCTAATAGAATGATAGCATCTTCTGTTTGAATAGCTTTAACAAAGGATGATTCAGAGAAGAATGTTCCTTTATCTTTAGCGAAGTGAGTATTACCGACTAGTGTAGAACGAGGATCTTGTGTAGCACCTAAGTTGTAATAGAATTCCGGTCTATCTAGTGCATTAGCAAGAGCTTTAGCGGCCATTGTCTTACCAGAACCCGCTGCCCCCGTCATCATTATATTTTTCCCCCTCATTGCTGAACGTACCAGATATTTCCATTGTAGATCTGGTAGCATCAATAGAGACGGCCTTAAAGAGATAGCGTCATTATGTATGAATGACATTAGCTCTGCATGTTCTTTATTAACAGGTGGTACGTATTGATCCCAGTATTTCTCTAATTCAGCTGAAACGAATTTGTTACATTGATTAGGCATACTTGAGGATGTACCATATTTAAGTTTTTCTCCTTCTATTCCAATGGATAGATTGGAGCCTTTACGCATTGCTGTTTTTGCTTTTTTAATAGCATCTGAAGTAGCGGGTATAGTAAAGGTATTCTTCCCCGATTCCAGCTTCAATTCTGTTTTATTAACAGATGTAATTTTTAATATATATTTCTTCATTGTAGTGATTAATTAGTTATTATAGTATAATATAATCAAAATAAACGACATATCGAAATATTTTGATCATAAGTTATTAACAATTTGAGAAAACTTATTAACAGGGGCAGACTATCCATAATAGTACGTAGAATATATACATCATCGTACCTAATAGTATTGACCCGCCAATAATTTCTTTAAAAGAGTTTACTGGATCCAATTTTATTTCTTTCCAGCATGCCTTGAATAGTTCTATCATATTGTAGTGTTTTAATTTGTATATATAAATATAATCATTTTTTTCGACATAACCAAATTTTTTGGATGACAATTTGACAAAAACAGGTGACAATTTGTCATGCGGGCTAGGGCCCCGTTAGACGTGTTCTATGACGACTGTCCAGGTTTGTATAACGTTGTACAATTGGGCAAAAATAATGTGTTAGCCGGGCTAAAAAGTGCATTCTCGGCACACACGGCCCAAATCAATTGTATTATTTATGAAATTATATTGTCCATATCACCATTCATATTAAATTACCCTTTCCAATAGTATAACCCTATTCTATCAGGCATTATGTATTACTAAAATTAGGCAATTCCAGGTTCATTATGCCATTATCACGGTGTGTTTGGTAATCGCATGTGATCTCGTCTCCCACCACTATACTACATAAGGCATAGAAGTATACCTCTTGCCCTTCTACCTTACTATAACAGTTAGGCTCTGATGCATGATTATGGAATTTACCTAGTGGATAATACTTTGATGCTATATGCCAGTCGTTTACCTGTCCCATTAGATCATATGCCTTGCCTATTCGTTCGTTCTTTTGAATTGGTTTTGAACATATAATTCCTTGGCCGTGTATCTTTGATTGGGCTTTCTTATATTTGTATGGGCAATTGGTACATCCTGTGGTACAACACCATCCTCTATTACGTAAGAATTTCCTTGATAAAGGTTTGTGCATTATGAGTCCCTATTATTTTATACGGTGCTTGCACCCCATTGCGCTACCAAGTTATATATCATAGTGGTCGGGGGCTTCGTCTATGATATGATCTTTTACGAATTGTTTCCACCATTTCTTGATTCTATTATATAGATTCTTCATTACTTAATCTCCAAATGCTTGATTATTCTGATCATCTATTATATTGTCTTTTACTACTTTATTGTAAGCATATTCCCAACTACTTCTAGTGTCTCTATACTTATGTTTTTCTTGCATCTTCATTTTTTCTAATTGAGCATCGAATTCTTTCTCCAATCCCTTTTCCTTAATTGATTGTGAGATTTCCCACCAAAGATCTTCCCAAGCCATTATAATTTATCCATCTCTACTTTAGCTAATTGTCCAGCTGTTAATGGTGTATTTCCTTTTTGAATAAAGTGTCCATACCATTCCATAAACTTTTGTTGTTTATCTGTTAGAAAATATGCATCAGTTATTTCTTTTAATTGAGCTTTTTCTGTATCTGTTAGATTATTCATTTGTTTTTGTAGGGTCATAATTTTACTCTCCAAATGTTTGTTTTGCTATTGTTGCTATTTCTACAATGGTTTTATTTTCATTTGCATCACCTTCAATCTTAGACTTTTGAATTAAATCTGATAGATGTAGAACAAAGTATTTTCTTTGGTCGTCAGGATATGATTCTATTATTGCTTTTGCATCATTTTTTTCTTGAGCTGTAGATTCTTTCATTTTTATCTCCTTGATAGTTTATCTAATTGTTGTTGTAATTTTTGTATTACTATTGGCGGTTTATTTTCAATCTTTGCCTTAATTATCTTCTGTTGTAATTCTTTAATCGTCTTTTCCATTGAACCTATCTTTTATTCCTAATACGTATCCTTCTAGCATTTTATATGCAATATAAGGCCAGAAGATTATCATTACTACTTTTTCATCCATTGTAAAATGCACAGGAGATACTAAGCTAATAATAACTGCTAATGTATACCCAGTAAATAAATAAATTCCTATGTACAATAGTATATCTAAAATCATAATTGTATTCTCTCTACTTTTACGTTTGCAGATTCTAAAAAGTAAATACCTTTTTTATCGCGGTATTCTTCTAAGTAAACTACTCTTTCTATTCCTGCTTGATGTATTAATTTACTACAATCTTTACAGGGTGCCATAGATAAATATAGAGTTGCCTCATTACATGACGACCCATACTTAGCACATTTTAATATTGCATTAGCTTCTGCATGTAAAACGTCCCATTTCGTTTTCATTTCAGCTGCACCTTCTATTCCAGGTATTGCTTCATAGAATTCGCATTTATTATCGAAACCAGATGGTGTACCATTATAGCCATCAGATATTATTCTATTATCCTTTACTATTAGTGCTCCAACTTGTTTTTTCACACAATGAGATTGCTTTGCCCATTCTAGGGTCATTCTCATATAAGTTTTATCTAATTTTTGTTGTCTATTCATTATAACTTTTTATTGCTGCAATTATACCTATCATATATATTGCTACTATTATACAACTTCCTAATGTCATATTACTCTCCACAATTCATATCTACACTATCCATTACAGCATCATTTGGTGCTACCCAATTATGTGCTGGTCCCATTGGTTCTGTAATCTGATCACCCCTATGTATTGACATTCCAATTATAGTTAGTAATAAAATACTAAAAAAGATTATGCACCACATAGCAATAAACCATACTATATTTTTTATATGTGCCATTATTATTTTATTTCTTAAGTCCATATCTATTTCCTTTTAATTCTGAATAAATCTCTACGTTTTGGATGAACCTCTTTCAATGCATGTGCCGTAAATGATGGCATGATGGCTTCTATTGTTATTCTCGTTTCATCTGGGTCTACTACACAAAATGCATAGTAATCAAATTTTGTAGGATCTTTTTGTTGTTCTATCCAATGTGAATAACACATCTTACCACCAGTAGTTGTTTTTACTTGATATCTAGTACCAAAGTCATCCGTTACATCTACTGCGTCATAGCCGGGATTTTTATATTCTATACCAAGATATTTACATAAAGCTATTTCCCCCAACATTCCACGCATTGTTGTAACTTTATTATTGAAATTATATTTTTCTGCCAGTATTTTATCTTCTGGTTCTATTATAAATCTTTGATGCGTTTCTCTAATCATTTTCCTCTCTCTATGTAATTATACCAAATACCACCTATAATCGTTAATAGTATTACTCCACTAAATGAATACAATATCATATGAGGAGAGTCAGTTGCTAAACCAAATGCTAATGGCCATACCATCAATCCAATCCATAATAAAAATACCACGAATGGGTTTTTATACAATTGCTTTTCTATCATCTGTGTCCTTTCTATGTTGATTAATCTAGAAATTGCATCTTGCATATCTTTACCATATGCAGGTTGCTTATGAATTGTACCATCTTTTTCGCAGATAGTTATTTCATATTTTAAATAGCCTGGATTCGTTTTACTTTTTTCAACGAATGTACATTCTATTGCTCTTCTTCTTTTAAAATCGTAATTTGTCATTTTATAACCTTTTTATAATTTGTAACTAATACCGGATGGGTATTCGGATAAAGTTATCCTATTTTAATTGCTTTCGGTTTAGCTTCATCAGCAATTGGAATGAAGATTGTAAGTAACCCTTTATCCATATCAGCTTTAACTTTATTCAAGTTAAATTTTGGAGAAATCTTCCACCCTAAGTTAAAAGATCTTCTTGCTATTCCTCTATGGATATAATCAACTGATTGTTCTTCATCAGTCTTATCGTAACTAATTTTAATTTGATTTTCAGCTGTTTCGATTTTGATATCTTTTTTATCTAAACCTACAGCTGCAATCTCAATACTCAATCCATCATCCGTTGTGAATAAATCACAAGGATAGTTTGGTTTATTATCTATATGAGATTGAAAATTTGAATCTGTTTCAAAAAAGTTTTTGAACAGTAAGTCGGTTGGAAACAACCGCTCATGAAATTGTAATCTTGTCATAATTAAACTCCTAAAATGTTTTTATTAATTAAATACCCATCCAGTATACTTAATTTTTGTTATGGAGGAACAGTAGGTATTCTATTTCCCCCGTTCCTCGTAGATAAATATCAACTTCCCAAAGTTTTATGATTGTTTTGTTTCAAAAACTTCAATAATCTTTGATTGTTGAACACCTTTAATCTCGTAATCATTTACAGAATCTTTTAGATTCTCTACAATTCTAGCTTCAGCTTCTGTGCAAGACATTGCATCAACTAAATATTGTACTCGTGATTTTTTTTCTCTTGTGCCGTTTTTTGTATCAACGACTGTAATAAATTCTACTTTTCCTAAGTAATACATAACTTTTTCCTTTTTTTAATTAAATCTATAATATTTTTCTTTATTCATTATTGACAATCCTTTTGGTGGCGTTGTATATTGTCTTCCAAATTGATCAATATATATACCTTCTATCTCAAGGTCCATGTCGTCCAATGATGTCCAGTTTACATAATCAGGGTCATTGTATATAAAACCTATAGAATCTAGATATGCTGGACAACTACTTTCCATAAAGCCTGTCCATACTGCTTCACTTCCTGGTAATGATGCTGCTTGACAACAACATTCGAATGAATCAAATAACCATATCCCTGGATAAAGTTGGTCACACATAAGTGTTCCATAAGTCCCTGCCTGATAGCAACCTAAGTTTGCGTTATAAGTATAAGATTCATAACAATCTTCAACTACTTCTGATGTATCACAAAATTTGGTGCTCCAATATACTGAGTCTGCTGTTTCTGGCATTTGACCGTAGGTTAATAACGAGGTTAACAATACTAAAAATAATAAATGTCTCATGTTATCTCTTATAAATTTCTTAACATTTCGTAATCTTGTTCATCAAGATTATCTTTTTTTAACAATGTGCTATTTTTACGTGGGTATGGAGCATTCTTTCCTCCAGCTAGTTTACCCTGATGAATGAAGAAACAGTTATAGCACATTACAATTAAATTTTCTAGTTTCCTGTTTAATTTATTTCTATCATCAAAACCAAGAATCAATGGTACTTTGCCATCGCCTTTTCGTTTCTCTTGAAAGCTACAAATCTCACAGCATTCATCTTTTACTTTATGTTTTATCAATCTTTTCAATAATTTCCACGTAGGATATTCTGGATGCTTTCCATCGCAAATATCTTCCAGAGGATATTGATTTCCATGATGACCTTCCCTGAATTGAGATATACCTCTACCAGTTTGGTTTTTATGTTTTTCATATAATGATATACCTTCTTCATTATAATATTCTGAAGCATATTTTTTATATGTAGTAAAGGAAACCTTACACCATTTAGATGCAGCAAGATTTGATTTTGTATTCTCCATTGCTTCTTCTATCTCAGATTGAAGTAAATACCTTAAAGGTCTACCTCTCTGATGATGCTTGGTTTTTTTACCCTTAGGTCCTTGTAAACTACTCATTCATATTTTCCTCGTCATACATTCCAGGTTCATCTTCGAAATATTCGTAGATAGCTTTTGCTAAACCTTCTCCACCTTGAACTGTATTGTTTTGAATATCTTTTCTAATTCCTTTTACCTGTCTTGCTTCCATTCTATTCCAATGTTCAATTATGTAGGCATTTTTATATGCTGTATAAACATCTGGAGATAAGGCAAGATCAGGATATTTATTGCCAATGATATTTCTACCATTAGAATCTGAAACATAGAATTCACCATTAGAGGCCATCTTTGTTTCAACTCCTTTGAACTTTTTATCCAAGAATTTTTTATATTCATTTAATTTGTGTTTTCTTCTTTCTTGTATCATATATTAATTATCTATATTATAATGATTATTCCATTTTGATTGTTCTACTGGACTTAAACCTTCATACCACATTCCAAATGGTTCTTGAGGTGTTAAGCCAGTCTTGTCGTATATCTCCTGAGCTTGATCCGGGGACATATTCCTTGTGAAGTTATAGTATGAAGCATCTTTAACCATTTGTTCCTCGTCTTTGAAAAGATTTCCATTTTTATCTAATTCTTCCGAAGTATAGGCTTTTTCATATTCTAATCCTTCTGGTACACTACAGATTATATCATTGTCGTCTACTAGATTAGTAAATTTATCTTTATTGACTGTAACCTGTACATAATCTTTCCAGAATAAATCATTAGGACAATTATTGTACCATTTTGTTATCTTACCAGAAATAACTTCTGATTTGTGTACCCATATTATTATTTTCATATTTTATTTCTCTATAAACATTTTATTTAACGTTTTAGCCAATTGAGATAAGTTCTTAACATTAACGTTAGTAGCATCTGGTCCATACATTGTCTTAAAATTATTAGAAGTTTCATTATCATCTGAACCAGTAATAAAATAAGATAAAACCTTAATACCTTTTTCTCTAAAGCCTTTAACTTGTTTAGCAGTATGAGCTGTAGCCTCTTGACCCCAGTATGTAATATCTTTATTTTCAAAGTATGGTTCGCCATCTGAGAAGTTGATAAAGTAACTGTCTAAATTATTAGAAGAACCAACAATTTCTTTTTGAATAGCTTCAAAGCATAAACCTTCTGGTGTAGTACCAGGACAGTCAATATGTTTGAATAATCTTTGAATCTTAGAAAACTTATCTTTTGTTGAATCATAAGCAATAACTATAGCTGGTAGAAGTTTCTTACCTTGTTGTTCTGTTGAACGGAATGAAATAGTTATATTAAGATTACCAACCATTGAAGCTGCTTTAGCAATAGCAACTGCTGATGTTATTGATTTGTACCATTTTTTACCTCCCATAGAACCAGAAGCATCAATTGAAATATGAACGTTAGCATCTTTGTGATTGTCAATGAAAACTTGTTGAAAAATATTTTCATTACCAAACCCAGCCGAAGCAATCATTCTTTTATCAATCTTTCCTTGATTAAGTCTATTGTATTTTAAATCTCTTGATTCATTACGAACTTGAAGTTTCTTTCCTAATTGAGTTCCAAGTTGAATACCTAAATCAATAGCTTCTTGATTTGAATCTTGTAGATATATTCTAGCTGATAATGTTTCAAAAGCATTTGATTCAATAACTGCTTTATTGATGTTTCTAACAATTAAGCAATCAACTCCATTTGAAGGTTTGTACCAGCCATTTCCAATTCCATCACCAACTTTTTCGTAAGAAGCATTTGAATGATTGATAGCATCAATTTTTTGTTTTTCAGATTTTCTAATCGAAGATTTTTTAATATTGTTTCTAATAAAATCTTTTTGCTTTTGAAAAGCTTTTTCTAATTTATCTTTTTGTTGAGGTGTCAGTTCTGGAAAATTATTTGGTGTTGTTTGATTAACATTAGAACCAGTTGAGGTAGAACCATCATCTGTTTCATTTCCTTCCGGTGTTTTACATTCACCAGAATTATTTCCATTTGAACAATTTGAATCTTCTTGATTTTCATCTTGATTTTCATCTTGATTATTATCGCAATTTCCATTATTACAATCAGTATCTTCATTTTCTGGAAGTGGAATGTATTTGTCCATTATCTTGAAAACTTCTATAGCCGTTTTAACAACTTGAGCAGTATTTTCTAATCTAGAAATATTAGCAAGATTGATAACTGAGTAAATTTCTTTTAAGCCTTTAAGAGCAGATAAATCTTTATTAGCATTTGTTAAATTACAAATTCTAAACATGTAAGATTCTTTATCTTCTTCTCTGTATTCACCAGAGATCAAACCTTTATCTATTACTTTAGCATTAAAGTATCTATTGTATAAAGCAGTATAATATCCTTGATATCCAGGAGCAGAAGTAAAGATATGGTAATCAATTCTTCTGTCCTCGATTATATTAATTAAATCTTTAAGAACTAATGTTCCCAAACCTTTAGATGCCATATCATCAGTGATTGTGAAACCAAAAGATGTTTTTAAGTAATCAGGTCCTCCAGATCCTATTAGTTTTTTAAGCAATGTGAAATCTGATAATTTAACGTGAGATCCTTCATGTAAAGCTAGACCAACGGTTGAATCGAATGATTTCCCATTGACTTTTGAAGAGATTGTAACAGTTTTACCGTCTGTGTAAGATTCATCCCTGTTATTATATTTAACAGAAACGTCGTTACCAGAAACGAT
>MPLU02238893.1_pt1 | contig 15211 bp, 10 predicted proteins | sample 1617381 | NCBI WGS metagenome assembly MPLU02 (sample SAMN05944801, study PRJNA350692) | marine metagenome | biome: marine; feature: ODZ; material: water; isolation source: 90 m water sample filtered on 0.2 um supor filter | place: Pacific Ocean | collected 2012-04-08 | depth 90m m
GACCAGCCGAAAATGATTGATCGCATGATCAACGCGATCGCGGACAACAGTATGCCGCCGGAAGACGAGCCAGCGTTGGACGAGAAGTCGCGAGCGGAGTTGTTGGCGGCCTTGAAAACGATGCTCAGGGAGGCGACCGCCGGTAAAGCGAACTCATCCGTTCGGATCAGGCGGCTTAATCGTTTCCAGTACAACAATACGGTCAAGGACCTGTTCCTGCTAAAGCAGGATCTCTTCGGACTCCCGGAGAAACTGATGACCCGTTACGACAATTACCTACACCGGGGCACGGGCAAGATGCCGGACGTGGTGCAGGTGGCCTCGCATTCCCTGAAGCCGCAGGCTGGTTTGCGCGATGTGAATCCGTTTCCCAAGGATGCGCGGGCAAACCACGGGTTTGATAACCAGGCGAACCAGTTGACACTTTCGCCTCTCTTGTTGGACGCGTTTTTAAGGCTGAGCGTATCGCTGGTGGAAAGTCCTGACTTCAACGAGAAAAATGTGGGTGTCTGGAAAGATCTCTTCCAGGCTCCGCCAGAGGGCGCGGACCAGGCCGTGGAGGCGAAACGAAGGCTCGAGACGTTTCTTAAACGCGCTTTTCGTGGTCCGGTCGATGAAGAGACGGTCGGTCGTTATGTCGCCTACAATGAAAAAAATCTCGGCAGCGGCCTACCCTTTACCGAGAGTATGAAGAAAGTCGTCTCTGCCGTGCTGTCGTCACCGCGATTTCTTTATCGTACGGTGGGAGCTGATGCGTCTGAACGGCAGTTCGAGTTGGCGTCGAATCTTTCCTATGTACTCTGGGGCAGTTGCCCGGATGACCAACTGCTGCAATTGGCCGAAATGGGTGAATTGTCCAGGGAGGGAGTGTTGCAGAAGACCGTACTTCGGATGATGGCCGATCCCCGGATCGAACGTTTCCTGGATACGTTTCCGTCCCAGTGGATGCAACTGGAAAACGTGCTCGCCGCTACCCCGGATCCGCAGCTGAATCGATACTTCAGTCTTGATCGCCAGAATCCAGCCAGCCTGCAGATGGTCCTCGAGCCACTCTTGCTGTTCGACACGGTGTTCCTGGAGGATCGTCCGATCGTTGAGTTGATCGCACCGGCCTTTGGCTATCAGAGCAGCTTCCTGGAGGACTGGTACAAGACCCGGCTGGAGCCCGAGCCGGTGGACGAGGTTAGAATCGCGAAAGAAAACAAGCAGCGCAACGAGGTCATCCGGGATCTCCAGGCCTCGCTCACCATGGTGCGAGCGGAATTGGCAGGTCTGGACCGCGCCATGACCAATCCTATTGCGGAAAAACGGATTGAAGTCGACCTGGCCCCGGGGCAGGCCGCCTGGGAAAAAGCCCAGGCGAAACTGGTCGACGAGGCGGTAGTACTTTCCACCTGGAGTCGGATAGGGCCATTCGCTGGTGGGAACCTGGACAATGCCCATGCCAAAGCATTTATAGACGAAACCGCGGTCGATTTGACCAAGGCCTATGGAGACAAGAAGTGGGTGGAGGTCAAGGAATATGTGGACGGCAAGGTGCACGCGCTTTTGCATGCGAATTGCGCGACCTACATCTATCGAACGATTCATGCCAAGTCGGCTCGCTCGCTGCAACTGTCGCTAGGGAGCGATGACAGTTTCAAGCTCTGGCTCAACGGCCAGTTGGTTGCGGACAAGAAGATTACGCGCGGCGTGGCGCCGGATCAGGACAAGGTGCGTGTGGAACTGCTGGAGGGCGACAATACGCTGTTGATGAAGATTTCGAACGGCGGTGGTGGCTACGGGTTCTACTTCAAGGCCCAGTCCGTTCCCTTGCCGGCGCCCGTGGTGGCGGCGCTGCAGGTGGCCGTGGAGGAGCGGACGGAGGCGCAAGCCAGCCTATTGTCAAAGCATTACCTTTCGATTGCACCCGAGTTGGCCGAGGTTCGCAGGAAGATAGCAGAGAGTCGAGTGGTTGTCGTCAAGCGGGTTCAGCAACTGGACGATCAGCTCAAGAAAGCTCCTAAACCGAAAGAGGTGAAACAGCATCGCGCGGAAGCCCAGCGCCGGTTCGACGACCAGTTGCGTGGGAAGATGCGATCACGGGCTTTCAAGCGAGTGGCGTCCACGGATGCTCGTTACGGTGGCTTGATCACCCATGCGGCGATGATGCGCCTGACGTCGGGGCCCAAGCGAACGCACCCGGTCGCCCGTGGTGTCTGGATTATCGAGGTTATTTTTAACGATCCGCCGGCGCCACCACCGAACGATGTGCCGGCATTAGATGAAGAGGCAGGCCCCAAGAATCAAACCATCCGTGAAAAATTCGCGGCTCATCGTGAGAATCCCTCCTGTGCCGGTTGCCATACCAAGCTCGATCCACTGGGATTTGCCATGGAGAATTACGACATTACGGGCCGTTGGCGGGACCAGTACCGTAATGGGCGTGAGGTGGATGCCAGCGGGACGTTAATGCGCAAGCATGCGTTTGACGGAGTGGTGAAGTTCAAGCAGTCGTTGGTCCGCGAAAACGAACGTTTTGCCCGGGCATTTACCTCGCACTTGTTGCGATTTTCCCTCTCCCGGGAACTGGAACCATCGGACACGATTGCGATCGACGCCATCGTGGAGAAGACACGGGAAGATGACTTCAAGTTGCAGTCATTGATTCGGGAAGTGGTCCAGAGTGACGTGTTCGTGGGCCGCGAGTAGTGGCAAGGCGGGTGGTCCGGAGGTTCTTACCGCCATGTGGCCATCCGGTCGTGATCCCGGGTAAATGCCGCGATGAAAGCGACGGCCAAACGGTGCTTCCTGTCGGGTAACGAACCTTTTATCTGTCGCGAAAAATAAAGTATACTAACTGCTCTGCCAGTGAGATCCTGTTTTTCGAGAGAGGCTACGGTCAACATGCTCAAGATGCTGGGAAGCGCACGCAGGTGTTGTGACGGAATTACACGGCGCGAGACACTGCAGGCTGGTGGGCTGGCGATGTTGGGGAACATGTTTGGTTTGCCGGGCAATCTTGCCAGCGCGGCCAACAGCGTCCCATCAAATAAGGCGGCCCGGGCCAAGAGTGTGATTGTTCTCTATCTCCTGGGTGGTGCCCCAACCCAAGATATGTTTGACATGAAACCCGACGCGCCCGGTGGCGTTGGAGGGGAGTTCCGGCCCGTCTCGACGGATGTACCGGGAATGCATGTCTGTGAGCTGTTGCCACAACATGCCGAATGGATGAACCAGTCGGCGATCGTACGCACGGTGAACCATAAGGCAGGTTGCCATAATCCAATGCCGAGCCTGACGGGGTATCCTGAACCCTTGCCGTCGATCGGTGTGGTCCAGGATAATCTGCCACCGAGTATTGGTTCGGTCTGTGAATACATGAACCAGGAGGATGACTTTCCGGCCTACGTTCATATGCCATGTATGCTCGGTTGGGGACAACATATCCGTCGTGCGGGACCGTACGCCGGTTTCCTGGGTAGACAGTATGACCCCTTGTTTACCGAGTGCGATCCAACTTCTGCGAAACCTTCGCCCGACACGTATTCCCCACAGGTGGTCCACGGGACACCGCGTTTGCCCGTAGCGTCCCTGCCGCCGGGAGTGACGCTGGATCGACTTAACGCGCGCAGGAAATTGACCGATCAGTTTGACGATGCACTTCGCAGGTTAGAAAGCGGTGATGAATTTGAACGGGCACAAAAGGGGGCACTGTCGCTGTTGACCTCCAACCAGATCCGTGATGCTTTTGATATTGAGAAAGTTCCTGGCGACTTGCGGGATCGATACGGTCGTACGTTGTTTGGGAATAGCGCGTTGATTGCCAGGCAGTTGGTGGAACGGGGCACGAAATTCGTGAATGTAACGTGGGATATCTTCTGGACAAGGCCCGGAAAGCTGGATGGATCGGGGTGGGATACGCATCAGCGTAATTTTGGAATCCTCAAGGATGTGCTGTTACCCAACTATGACCAGACCTTCTCTGGTTTGATGTGGGATTTATCGTCCCGCGGATTGCTCGACGAAACCCTGGTGGTGGTTATGAGTGACATGGGACGTACTCCCAAGATCAATAAGAACGCCGGACGCGACCACTGGACGTTTTGCTATTCGGTGCTTTTTGCCGGAGCAGGAATCCAGGGTGGAGCTGTTTACGGTGAGTCGGATGAGCAGGCTGCGTACGTGAAAGACAAGCCTGTCTCGCCCGCGGATATTTGTGCCACGATTTATGAGTGCCTGGGAATTGATCCTGAAATGCATGTTCCGGATTCCACGGGGCAACCAGTTAAGGTGGCCCTGGGTGGGAAACCAATCCGTGAAATACTGACCTAGTGACACGGAAGCGGTGCGGTGTTGATTAACCGGGTGTAATGAAGCAGATATTCTCGTATAAGGTGTTTCCATGCAGGATCAGACCAGCAGGCTCAGGCGCCAGACCGCAGGTGTGAAGTACATTCTGCTCGCGGTAGTCGGACTGGGAATGGGGTCCGCTATGTTGGGCGAAGAGGCGTGTGCCCAGTCATCACGTAACCCCAAGGCGTTTGAGCAGCCCCTGAAACTGGTGGTGACGCCAATCCGAATCGAGTTAGCGGGAGCGAGAGCCGCACGCCAGGTGCTCGTTACCGGGGTTTATCCAGGCGGTCTTGAGCGGGATCTGACCCACCAGGCAAAATGGGAAACTGGCACCAGTCACTGCAGCGTCGATGACCGTGGACTGGTGGTGGCCCGGGACGATGGCCGGGGCCAGGTAATGGTACAGCTCGGTTCCTTGCGACAAGTCGTCGAGGTCGAGGTGCGTGGAACCCAGGTGAAATCTCCGGTCAGTTTTACACGTGAAATTGTTCCAGTTCTCAGCTCTGCGGGATGCAGTGATATTCGGTGCCATGGTGCACCCAGTGGCAAGGGAGGCTTTCGTCTCAGCCTGTGGGGATCCGACCACGAGTTTGATTACCTGCAACTTGTGAGAGATGCCTTCGGTCGACGGACCAACGCAATCGACCCGGATGAATCGTTACTCTTAAAAAAACCATTGACGCGAATACCACATGTGGGTGGGCGTCGATTCGAAACCGGTAGTCATGCTGCGAAGTTGCTGCGTCGCTGGCAGGAGCAGGGATTGACGCAAGACAAGGAGGCGGTGGCCCTGTCCAGCCTGGAGGTCACGCCGTCTCGTCGTGTTTTGCGAGCCCCGGCACGAGATCAGCAGTTGGCGGTCAGAGCGACCTACACGGATGGATCGACTGAGGATGTGACGCGATTGGCCAGTTATTCTACCAGTGATGTGGCTGTAGCACGGGTAGATCGCAGTGGGCATGTTGAATTTCAACGACAAGGGGAGGTGGCTGTACTTTGTCGCTACATGGGGCAGATGGTGTCCATGCGGCTGGTTCATGTTGCGGAGGCAGTGGCTGGATTCCAGTGGCCGGATGTGCGGCCGAGTAACTTCGTGGACCAGCACGTGTATGCAAAGCTCAAGATGCTGAACATTGCCCCCTCCAATAAAAGCTCGGATGACGCATTTGTGCGACGAATTTACCTGGATCTCTGCGGGATTCTTCCCACGCCCCAGGAAGCTTCGGTATTTCGCGCCTCAACGCAGTCCGATAAGCGAGAGCGACTGGTAGATGAACTCCTGCAGCGAGATGAATTTGCTGATTTCTGGACAAAGAAGTGGATGGATGTACTGCGAGTCAGCCGTGATTCGATCCAGCTCAAGGGAGCCGAGGTCTTCCAGTCCTGGATGCGAGAACAGGTCCAGCGAGATCGTCCTCTTTCAGACGTAATGCGAGAGTTGCTTACCTCCCAGGGGGAATCACACAAGGATCCGGAAGCGAACTATTTCTGCGTGGCTCCGATGCCCCGGAAGGTCGTCGATGTGGATTACCTTCAAAAGGATCTTGCCGAGTCGACCGCCCAACTGTTTCTCGGGATTCGATTGCAGTGCGCCCAGTGCCATAATCATCCGTTCGAGCGTTGGACCCAGGACGATTACCTCGGGTTGGCCGCCTTCTTCTCGCAGGTCACGCGGAGTCGAATGGGCAAGGAAGGACCCAGTGGTCGCGCAGACCGACGCCAGATTGCCGTCAAAATGGACACGGGGAAAATGCGTCTGGCGGATGCTGCCAATCAGCATGTGTTGCCCCATTTCCCGGGGGAGGCCGCTCCGGAAATCGACAAGGGTACGGATCTGCGTGGGGTCCTGGCTGATTGGTTGGTTGAATCGGATAACCCGTACTTTGCCAGGTCTATTGTGAATCGAGTCTGGTTTCACCTGCACGGTAGAGGGATCGTGGAACCAGTCGATGATTTTCGTGACTCCAATCCCTCGGCCAACGACCCGTTGCTGGACGCATTGGCACGATATTTCGTGGCTAACCAGTTTCGACTAAAACCCCTGGTGCGGGCGATTGCTCTCAGTAATACCTACCAGGCCAGTTCGCAATCCAACCCATTTAATCACCAGGATCGTCAGTATTTTTCACACCAGCAGGCGAGATCGTTACCAGCTGAAGTTTTGCTTGATGCCATCTGTGAGGTGACCGGTGTCCCTGAAAAATATGAGATCACCAAGGATTACCTGGTGGGTGTTCCGGATGGTGTGGTCAAGTTCCCAGTAGGAACCCGAGCAGTCCAGTTGCCAGTAACGGACCTCGTGACGCTGATCAATTCGTCAAGCAAGTACGTACGGTACGAGATGCATCCATTCCTGCGCACCTTCGGTACCCCGGCCCGACGCCAGACGTGTGAGTGCGATCGCTCTCCCGGGTTTAGTCGTAAGCAGGCACTGGAATTAACGGTGGGGGATCTCGTTGAGGCCAAGGTGGCGTCGTCCAGCGGACGGTTGTCCGGAATGCTTGCTGATTGGGCGAGTGACCGAGAGATTCTCGATGTCCTCTACAAACGGGCGCTCGCACGGAAACCGACCGCAGATGCAGCCGAAAAGTTTCTTGCGTACGTCAGGAACAATCCTGACCGGCAGCAAGCCTGGGAAGATATCCTGTGGACGATCCTGAACTCCAAAGAATTCATTTATCAGCACTAGCAAGTTGATGTGGCTGACCGGCGGCAGTGCAGGGCTCCATGTCGTCATGCCAGGATTAGTAATAGGATGAGCAAGGTACGTGTCTGCTCAGGGCGTTGAAAATTTAGAATTGGCTGGAGAAAAAGAATATGAAAAAGGTTTTGACGGCAGCGTTAATACTGGTACTGGCGGGATCGTTTCAGCCCCTTTCAGCAGAGAGCTGGGTAAAACATACCGTCATGGAACAGGGGCACTGCAATACGGCCGTGGCACTCGATGCCAATGGGGATCGGCACCTCGATGTGATCGCTAGTTTTAATGGCCGTGTCAGCCTGTTTATTGCTCCGGATTGGAAAAGGGAAGTGGTTCTTCATCGTTTCCCGTCTGGAGGCGGGTGTATTCATAGCGCGGTCATTGATGTGGATGGAGACGGTGACCTGGATTGGGCTGGAACGCTGGCCAGTGCTCACCCTTTCTGGCTGGAGAATCCAGGCAGTAAAGAAGCCACCGGAGGCGCATGGGCAGCACGTGCCATTGATCATGAAATTACGGGCATCCATTGCATCCTGGCGTCAGATATCGATAACGACGGACGAGATGACCTGGTGATCAATAATTTTCAGCCTGACCAGGGATTAAAGGATTCCATGGCCTGGTTCAGTGTCCCGAAAAATCCCCGCAGGGCTGCCCAGTGGGATCGACACGTGTTTGCCAACGGGGATGCTCGGGGAGGCAGCCACTACATGGGTGCTGGTGATATTGACGGAGATGGCTGGAAGGAAATTGCTGTCGGTGCCAAGGGGAAACCGTTCGCAGATGGAAACTGGTTTGCCTTCTGGAAGAATCCTGGTAAGGGCAAGGTCAAGGGGAGCTGGACCAAGGTGCCGCTGGCACAAAACCAGACGGCTGCTACCAACATCCTGCCAGCTGATGTGAACGGCGATGGCAAGGTGGATTGGCTGGCATCACGTGGACATGGCGTCGGCGTGATCTGGTTTGAAAACCCGGGTTGGAAAATACACGATATCGATGTCAATATTCAGTATCCCCACAGCCTGACCGTGGCGGACCACGACCAGGATGGAGATATGGATGCCGCCACGTGTGGATACGGCAGCGAACGAGTCATGTGGTATGAGAACGACGGCAAGGGGAAATTCAAACTTCATACCCTGGATACCGGGCAGCAGAGTTATGATCTGCGCAGCGTAGACATGGATGGAGATGGAGATCTTGACCTGCTTAATGCAGGACGCGGCAGCCAGAATGTTGCCTGGTATGAAAACCCTCTGAAGTAGTACGCTGCGTTTTAGACGATCGACCTCAGGTGAATTCGCGCGAGAGAATGGCGAGATGATGATGGATGTGACCGGATTGGCCGAGCGACAACTGAGTGATAGCGATGCGGTCCAGCCAGGCAGCATGTTTGCCGAATCGCTCACGCTCAGCGAAGAACATGCGTACGCGATCCAGGCAGAGGTGTGTCGCCTGCGTGAACAGCGTGGCGAAGCTGTGATCGGGTACAAGGTAGGTTGTACCTCTCCTGGGATTCAGCAGCAGTTGGGAATTGATCATCCCGTGTTCGGTCGGCTATGGAACAGTGGATGCTGGCACTCGGGTGAGATGTTGTCTCGATCGCGCTTTGACCACCTGGCGATCGAGGGGGAACTGGCCGTGCGTCTGGCAACCGGGTTGACCTGTGGCGATACCTCGGAGGCTGCGATTCAGGCTGCCATCGAGTCCGTTTTTCCCGTGATCGAGTTGCACCACTTCGTGTTTCGAGGCAGTGAGCCATCGGCCGCAGAGTTGATTGCCAATAATGCGATCCACGCGGGGGTTGTGCTGCCCGCAGATCCAGGCGTGACTCTTGAGGATGGCAGTGGTGTGTTGAGAATCGAAATGAACGGGAGCGAAATGGCCCATGTGACAGAAGAACAATCACGGGTCACGGTAATGAATTCCCTGGGATGGTTGGTGCAGGAACTGGCCGATCATGGTATCGACCTCGAGGCCGGGCAGGTGGTACTCTGCGGATCCGTGGCAGACCTGTTTCCCATGCGGGAGGCCGGCCAGGTCACGGTGAGCACCGAGCGTGCAGGTGCCGTTACCTGTAACTTTACGGATGATTCCCAGGAAACTAGCGAGAGAACCGAGTCATGAAACGCAGTCCCAGGGTTGGCGAGACAGGTGAAATTACCTTTGCCGTCACGGAACAGCATGCGATCGATTTTGCGGATCACCAAATGCCAGCGGTACTTTCCACGCCCTGGTTGGTTTGGTTCCTTGAACATGCGGCTCGTGAGGCGATGTTGCCGCTACTGGAAGAGGGAGAAAGCACGGTTGGAGTGCAGGTCGACGTGGAGCACCTGGCTCCCACCCCACTGGGGCAGACGGTCATTTGTATGGCGCGCGTGATTAACACGGACAAAACCTTGATTACGTTTCAGTTCGAAGCGCGGGATGAGCAGGAACAGATTGCTCGCGGTATTCATAAGCTGCGGGTGATTCGCATGGATCGCTTTGCTAAACGGGTGCAGGCCAAGGTGAGCCATAGCTCCTAGCGGAGGTCATAACAGGTCATGCATTTCATCATGCTAGATGCGATGTTGTTGGTAGCCAGGCAGAAGGGAAACGGTCTGCTTGCTTCCCTGGTCTGCTGGTCGATAATTGGCCTGGGGGTCGTTGTCTTCGTGCTCGTCAAACGATGGCGCGAGAAACTACGCACTCAGGCGTTGGCCGAGGTGGCCGAGGAGCTAGGGATGCCGTTTCAGGCTGCTGGTGACGAGTCACTGTTACAGCGGCTCAGCTCCCTGTCGTTCATGAGTACGGGGCGCAAGCAGCAGGTGACGAACCTGATGGTGGCAGATACGTCCCATGCCAGGATCTCCCTCTTTGATTTCCGTTATACGGTCGGAAGCGGTAAGCATACCAAGGTGTTCAGCCAGTCGGTGCTGGCTATGGAGGCGGAAACGTTGGAGTGCCCATCGTTTTCCCTGCGTCCCGAAGGTCGCTGGGACCGAATGGTGAGCATGGTGGGTGGACAGGATATCGATTTTGAGGAGCACGCCGCTTTCTCTTCGGCTTTCGTGCTCAAGGGGGACGTGGAAAATGAGGTGCGGACCTACCTCGACAGGGAATTGCTCGATTTTTTCAGTACGCGTGCCGGGATCTACTGTGAGGCTTGCTCGGGCGTGCTGGTTTACTTCCGCCGCTCCAAGCGTGTCGCACCCGTGGCGTCCCTGCTGCAGGGCTTCCTGGAAGAGGGGATGGAGGTCTTCGTGGAATTCCTGGCCCGTCGCGAACGCGACGACAATCGGTAATGCGAGACCTGCGGGCGGACTGCCTGGTCGCTACCGGTAGTCCGCGTTTAGCGGAGGAAACTGCGATTGGATCGCATTCCTGGGTTTCGAACTGAATTATCTGGAAATGGTAGTCCAATTGGTGTTGGTACCGGAGTAATGGGTGATGAACGATCGACCCAAAGAAAACCACACGGTAAACGACGCCGATAAGCGGTATGCATTATTTACCCAGCTACTGGTCGCGAACGAGTCCCAGGTTCGTTGGTTCCTGAGAGGATTGTTGCCGACCTGGGATGATGTCCAGGAGGTTTTGCAGACAGCGAGCGTCGTGGCATGGAGTAAGTTTGATCATTTCGAAGAAGGGACGTCGTTTGGGGCCTGGTTATTGACCATCGCCCGTTTCGAGGCCTTGAAGTATCGACGAGGGATGGCCCGCAGTCCACTTATTTTCACCGACGAGGTATGGGATTTGGTTGCGGAAGAGATGGATGACGAAGAGTATCAGGACGAGCGTCGGCAGCATCTGCAAGCCTGCTTGCAGAAGATAGAATCGGTCGATCGAGAGATTCTTCTCAAGGTGCATCAGACAGGTGTCGTGACGAAGGGGGTCGCCAGGGAACTGGGGAAAAGCGAACAGGCATTCTATAAATTTATACAGCGTCTAAGAAGAAGGCTGCGCGACTGTATGTCACAGGCAATGGCCACGGAGAAATGAAATGTCAAATACTGATTGTCACCGATTGATCGCAGCTTGGTTAGACGGGCGAATCACGGAGGAGGAGTCCGCGCAACTTCAGCAGTTGTTGCGAGACAGTGTGGAAGTAAGGCGCGAATTTGTGCAGTATGCGAGCCTCGATTCGATGCTTCGAGAGCAGGCTGATGGTGAGGCAACGCCGTTGCTGTTTGCTTCTCCGGACCCTGTCCGTATGGGAAGTATGAAATGGGCGGCTGCGGTGGTGGCATTCGTTCTTTTGCTCGGTTGCCTGGTGTTTTTTGATAAGTCGGAAACCAAGGGGGCTGTCGCGTTGATCAGTGGGGCTAGTGGGCGATTGCGTTGGACGGGTAACGAGGGAGTGGTTGTCCATGACCTGGCGGTTGGAGACGAGATCTCAGGTGGAACCATCGATGGAATCTCCCCTGATTCGTGGTTTGAATTAACTTTTCGTGATGGTTCCGTGGTGAGAATTTCAGGAAATTCGATGCTGACGTTTTCAGATAAGGGACAGAAAAAGCTCCACTTGAAATCAGGCTTCCTTTCTGCCAACGTGCAACCTCAACCGGCCGGTAAGCCGATGCTCATCTATACGCATAGTGCTTCGTTGGAGGTGATCGGAACTACCTTTGAAGTGCAGGCAGGCGTTGCAAGTACCGAATTGAACGTGAGCAATGGAGAGGTCCTGTTAACACGTCTTAGTGACGGAGAATCGGTGGTCGTGCCTGCCGACCATCGTGCGGTGGCGTCGAGCGAACGCGAGTTATTGAAGGAAAGGGTTCCCGAGGCGGTCTATCGATGGAAGTCGCAACTGGAGCTAGGGCCTTCCGGTGGGCATCGCCAAAAAGGGGGCTTCTATGGTGAATGGTTCCCGGCCAAGGGGGCCTCTCTCCCATTCGTGAAGGCGATTCCGTTAGTGCCCCGGAAAAACCCTTCGCATACCCTTTACCTGGCTGGATTGCCAGTGTCGCGGCCGGATCATAAACCAGTCTTGCTCAAGGAAGGGTGGCGATTTGTGCTCCGCGGCCGGTTGAAGGTTTCAGATAAAATCTATTTCGGTATTCGTGTAAAACAACCTGGCGGTGATATTTCCGGTAAATTTCGTGCCGAAATGCAAGCCAAGGTCCCCACGGGGAATTTTGAAGCGGTATTCGAGGCAGAAGAGTTCGCGATCGATCCTTCAGAGCGTTCTCCAGAACGCCTTCCCAAAAGTCCAGGTGGCTGGCTATTACACTCGGTCTGGTGTTTCACTCACAAGGAAGGGGCATCCGGTCTCGAGGTGACCGAAGTCGAGTTGCTGGCGCCAGGGGACCAGCCAGGTGCCGAGCCAAACGCGGGGAGTGGTCGGGCCCGTGAGACGGCGTTCGTGAAACAGGGGCAGCAGCCGGCTCTGTTGAAAGCCGGGCAAGATCCGGCGAGGAATCAATAAAGATAAACAGTCGATTACACCTCCTTCGACCTCCTGTTGGCTTACTGGCGCTGTGCCGGCCGGCAGGAGGTCAAGGTATTTCTTGACCGTGCGAGAGTTCTATTGGTCGCGAGTTGACTGTGACGAACGGTCCGCGGTAATTTTCACGAACAGGACCTTGTTAAGCTCTCCCTTGCGTTTACCCAGTCGCAAAAGTCCCTCGCCACAGGTTACCCAGGATTCAGTGTCGCTGATGCGACAGATGCCGGAATTGCCGAGGGTCGCCTGGTTTTCCGTAATCAGGATGCGTTCCGTGGCCCGGATCACCTGGAGCGTCCGGGGATTCACCTGGGCGATGAAGAGCGGTGCGCGGTGACGCATGATGTGATCGTTGTTGGCACCCTTGCGTGTGTAGACCAGGAATAACCCACTCCCAATGGTGACCCAATGCTGCTGCGTGTTGTAACTGCCTAGCGGCTTGCCATCGTCAAAGGTCCACTCGCGGATGGGTTGGAAGTGAATGCCGTCCGTGCCAGAGGTAACAAAGGCCGAGTGGTTCGCCCGCATCGTGAGGAAATACTTGCCCTGGAATACGGCCAGGGACGGCTCGTAAAGACCGCGTCCCAGGGGAATCGTGTGTTCAGATCCATGTTTCTTGTAGGTCAGGGTATGACCGTCGAATCCGCATCGTACGACGATGCTGGTGTAGTTATGCTTGGCAGGATCTCGCCAGTACCGTACCGGCAGCAGGATATCTCCACCCGGCAGGTCGACGCGTTGCGTGCAACCGGCATTGGCACCGGTGATCGTAAAGCCGGCATGATCCTTGCCTGGCATGGCGAGCAGTTTCATGTCGCTCCACTTCGCAGTAGCTGGATCCATGACGGCATAAGATACTTTTTCGCGCAGGCGAATTTCGGTTTTGCCATCCTGGAAATTGAACGTCTTACCGGTCGCCAGCACCTTGCCAGAGGTGGCATGGAACGTTGGCCAGAGGTCACCGGGAGCGATCTCGAAACCGTCATCCTGGCGAAATCGCTTCAGGGACGTGATAGCGGTCGGCTTGCTCCAGTTTTGCCCGCCGTCGCGACTGACACTCTGGTAAATGTCGTGGAAGTCGTGTGAGGTGCTCTTGCCCGTTTCTGACATGGTAGTGATCAGGAGCGGCTTTTTTCCGGGGACATGGGCGGACCTGGCCTGCCACCAGTCCCACCGGGCCGACCCGGAAATGGTGGGCATGGACTTGAACTGTAAAGGTACATGTTTGACTGGCTCAGCGGCGCTGGTTGCCTCGGTAAGCAAGGACGCCAGGCAGAGGAGGCTAAGGATTCGAAGCATGGTGTGACTCCTTGCAGTAAGGTAGATTTCCCGTGGGTAAACCGTTATTCTAGCGTCTGGCTTGGACCTGTTCGCGGTCGTGATGTCGTTTTAGCGGCAGCAGGGAGCCAGTGCAACTTATGCAGGTGAGGATGCCATGCGATCAAGCCACCGAATCTTGCTGATATCTCTGCTGACGGCGGGTGTTTTAGGCGTCAATACGCACGCGCCGTTGAAGGCCACACCCCCATTTGGGCATCCGGATCAGCCGTACGACCGATTACCCGGAACTCTGCAGACGTCACATGTTCCCTGGGCTCGCCCGCTGACCGGTGGCAAGCTGGCAGTGCTGTTTGTCTGCCCCTACAACAATTCCCGGGAGGTCGTGGAACTCGCGCAGCGGCTGGATGTGAATGCGACCGTTATCATGAGTGCCGGGCATACCGGTTGGTCCGAGGGCTATGCCGAGGGGGATAATGCGACGCCGCTGCAAGGTGTTGAAGCCAAGAGTGTCCTGGAGAGGTTGTCGCGGCAACGACTTGCCCTGGAAAACCATTATGACGCGATCGTCATTGGCAAGCTCTCCTGGCAAGTTATTCCTGCCGAGGTGCGTGATGCGATCCTGGCTCACGTGGAAAGAGGGGCCGGGCTGGTTTACCTGTCTCCCAATCGCTTGAAACCGGGATGGAATCGACGGGAGGCTCCGGATGACAAGGATGCTGCGTTTAGCCGCCTGTTTGAAACCACCGCGGATCGCCGGACGCAGGAACGAATTCTGTCTGCCCTGCCGATCGATATCATGCCGTTGCATCCGTTTGAGGATGTGCAGGCGTACCGTCCTTTACCAGCGCCGCGTCACCAGTGGCAGCAGGCGGGACTCTGGCTTTCTGCAAAGGTGCATGGCAAGGGTCGAATCCTCGGGATTGATTACCTGGACGAGATAATCGCAACGCGTATGGCGTCCTCGTTGACACCCGCGTACCAACATCCACGCGGGGACCATGACGAGGTGATCTATGACCTGGCGCATGCGTTGTTGGCCCGCGGAATTCTTGGGCCGCAAATCGACTTGTGAGCAATCCCCTGAAGATTTCAATCGAGGCACCAGCAACCGATTTGAAGGAGATGGCTGTTGCTGGGGCGGAGCGGTTTCAATGGCGACAGGCGACACCGGAAATGGTGGTCGAGCGAGTCGACCTTCCACGATCCCAGGTCATTGTGGAAATGCCAGGCGATCCCAGGGTCGACCGTATGGTGCTGGTTTTGAGAGAACGTACGGGCCATCTGCGAGATCATGTCGGCGCGGATTATCCACAGCCCGAGATGGCTCCCAGTCGGGTGATTGTGCGACAGGATCGCAAGATCGCACCTCAGGGGAATGCTTTTATGACACTCCCCATGTTGTCTCGTGGCACGTACCTGGTGAGCGCCCAGGCCTTGGATAAAAAGGGGGCGGTTGTCGACTTTGC
>MPLU02098106.1_pt1 | contig 15157 bp, 9 predicted proteins | sample 1617381 | NCBI WGS metagenome assembly MPLU02 (sample SAMN05944801, study PRJNA350692) | marine metagenome | biome: marine; feature: ODZ; material: water; isolation source: 90 m water sample filtered on 0.2 um supor filter | place: Pacific Ocean | collected 2012-04-08 | depth 90m m
CACTGGCGCGGAGCATGGGGCCGGTGACGCCGGCGCTGATGGCCAGTTCGCGCGGCAAGTTGCCCACACCCTGCGTGCGGCTGAGGATGATTTCGTTTTCGCAGAGAAGCTGTTCGTACTCGTCGAGGAAGTAGGGAAAGCGGTCAACCACTTCGCCTGCGCGTTTGAGCCAACCCTCGGGCACGTCGTTGCGCAGGCCTCCGAAGCGGAAGTAGTTGCACATCATTCGGGCTCCGCTGGCCTGCTCGAATAGGTCGAGAATCTTCTCGCGCTCTCGAAAGGCGTACAGTAGCGGCGTGCCCAGCGCCCCGAGGTCGTTGATGAAAAAGCCAACGAGTGAAACGTGATTCACCAGCCGCGTCAGCTCGGCCATGATGACGCGCAGGTATTCCGCGCGCTCGGGCACCTCGACCTCGATGAGCTTTTCCGCCGCCAGAGCGTAGGCCCAGTTGTTGGTCATGCTGTTGAAATAATCGAGCCGATCGGTGAAAGGCATGCTCGAGAGGTAGCTCATGTTTTCTGCGAGCTTCTCGTGGTTGCGATGCAGGTAGCCGAACACCGGCCGTAGGTCCACCACCGTCTCGCCATCGAGTTTCACGTCCATGCGGAATACTCCGTGCGTGCTCGGATGATGCGGTCCCATCGAAACTTCCAGCAGGTTGGTCTCGAGACCGTCCTGCTGTATCAGTTCGTAATTGGGTGCGGCGGCGGTGCTCAAACGATGACTTTCCCCTTTTGGTGTTTCTCCAGGATTTCGTTGTGAGGTGTGGGCTCCCACTCGTAGTCGAATGGTTCGGTATAATCCTTGCGCATGGGGTGGCCCTCAAATTCATCCCACATCAGGATGCGGCGCTGGTCCGGGTGGCCCTTGAAATTAACGCCGAACAAATCAAACACCTCGCGCTCCTGCAAATCGCAACTACGCCACACGGGTGTGAGCGATTCCGCCTCGGCGTTGTCACGACCGGTTCGCTGCTTGAGTACCAGCAGGCCGGTTTTATTTTGCATTGAGTAAAGATGGTACACCACATCGATCCTGCCCGGCTCGGTGCGTGTGACGGTTTCCACCTCGCCGGCGTCGTTCGTGATTTTTTCCTTCACCTCGCGCTCGAGGTAATCCACGCCGGTAACATTGCTGCAGTAGTCGACGCCTTGGCCAAGCAGCCATTCGGCAATAGTGCGCGCCTGGCCAGGCGGCACGATAAGCGCGCCAGCGGCTTCATCCCATTCTGCATCGGGGAACTGCTGCAGAACCGGTTCGTGGGAAAGGCCACTCATGAGGCGGCTTCTTCCAGCGGCTTGGCGTTCGGGTTGGCGGGGGGTTGCCATACCCCGGGGTTGAAAGGCGGCTCGAGATCCGTGCCCGTGAAGCGCGGCACCGGATATTGTCGGCGACCCTCGGTGAAGGCGGGGTCGCTCTTGATGTCCAGCGTGCGGATTTTCTCCTGCAAATAATTGAGCGACTGCAACACGGCTTCCGGCCGGGGTGGACAGCCTGGCAGGTAAACATCCACCGGGATGTAGCGGTCGATGCCCTTGAGTACGTTGTAGCCCTGCTTGAACGGCCCACCGGAAATCGCGCAGGCACCCATGGCGATGACCCACTTGGGCTCCGGCATTTGGTTGTAAATGCGGATCACCTGCGGCGCCATTTTCTTGGTGACTGTGCCGGAGACAATCATCAGGTCCGCCTGGCGCGGTGTGGGGCGAAAGACCTCCGAGCCGAAACGGGAGATGTCAAATCGTGACGTGGCCGAGGCGATCATCTCGATGGCGCAGCAGGCCAGGCCGAACGTCAGCGGCCACACCGAGTTGCCGCGCGCCCAGTTGTAGAGGAAGTCCACCGATGACACGATGACCCCTGCGCGTTCGAGTTCCGCGCGCGTCGTGTCATCGAGCTCTATGCCCGGGTTGATGTTTTTAGTTGTCATTTCCAGGAAAGAACGCCCTTGAGCCACAGGTAGATCAGGCTCTCTGCCAGCAACAGGATGAATACGCCCATTGCCAAAAATGCACCGAATTCAAGTCCGGTGAACGCTACCGCCCATGGGTAAAGAAACACCGCCTCGATGTCAAAAATCACAAATGCCAGTGCGTACAAGTAGTACTGTACGTTGAACTGCACCCACGGGTCGCCCTTGGATTCCAGTCCGCACTCGAAGGGTGCTTCCTTGATGTCACCCGGTTTTTTTGGTGCGAGGATCGCAGAGAGAATGAGCGGGGCGCAGGCGAATCCGACAGCCAACAATGCCATCACCCCCAGCAGCAGATAGGCGGAGTACGGCTCGCCCGCCGTGCTGGCAAGCACCGGCACGGTGTTCGAAGTTGAAAGCAATCCGGTTGGCATACTTTTTGGAGAGGTTACCCATCCCCTGTGTGGCGGCACATCGTTCGGTTTTACCGGGAGAAGTCAAGACCCTCTTCGTATTTAGAGCCTGTTTCGGCAAGTTTAATGGTCAGCGCAGCCGACTCCAGTTTACGGGTAGGGAACGCGTGTGCGGCCGACCAGTGGTTCGACCTTAGCCAAGCGATCCGTGTTACCGCCAAGATCACCGCCACGCCCGTTGTGGGCAGATTGGATGCAGTCAGCGAGTAGATGTCATTCGAGTCCGAGGATGACAACCGTACCGGGACTTGGGCAACCGCCTTGGGTACGCTTTTCGCTGCACATAGATAAGGAGAAAGCCGAAATCAGCCATATTTTTTACTGCTGAAGGGGAACCGCACCCAAAAAAAACGAAACCGGAGGGGTCAGGTTGAAGAAACCTGCAACCCCTCCGGGGATAGTTCAGAGAATATAATGTCAGATGTTTGTAGATACTCACGACAGCGCTTACATTCACACGCCGTGTGAGACGCAGGGGAATATACAGCACTTTTCCCATCCGGCAAGAACTTTTTTCACTGTGACTTTTTTGTGATATAAAGCCGCCTTTCAGGCTACGTCAGAAATACAAAAAGCCCATCATCTTTGGGTTTCTTCGGAAGGTGCTGCCCTTGATCCACTCTACGTGTCCGTCATAAAACCCCTCGTTTGAGCCGTCCGGTTCGTCACCACGGTCGTTGTAATGGTTGACACCGCGCATCAGCGGATTGGGGTCGCCCGGCCGCCCCCACGATCCCTGATGCTTCCGGTTCAGGTCGCCCCAGATGACTTTGTAGTGTGGGTTATCCGTTGTTTTCAGGGCGAAAACCGGCGTGCGAACCTGCTCCTGGAACATCGACTGGTTGTTTGAGTAGCGCGTTTCGCCGGCGAAATAAAAATAGCCCATCACCGAGTCGCGCCCGCCCGGCCAAGCCCAAAAATCGTCGCGGTTCCAGCTCCGGTTGGACGGACAGTAAAACATCGGACGCCGGATGTGGTACTGGTTCGTCATCGTGTCGCGAAACCAAACCGAGTTCCAGTACGGATTGCTCGAACCGCCGGGAGGGAACATCTCGTCGTTGTCGCCGGCGTACATCGTCAGCGACAGCAGCCACTGGTGACTGTTGTTTTTGCAGGTCGTGCGGTGGGCCTGCTCCTTGGCACGCGCCAGCGCCGGCAGCAGCAGGCTGGCGAGAATGGCAATGATGGCAATCACTACCAGCAACTCAATCAGAGTGAATGCAACTCGCCGGCTTTTTTTCAAGAGGAGAAAACTCATCGCGTGTGACGCCAAGCCTGGGAACAGAAATGTTTTTTTGAAAGTTAAAATATTCTCCCTCACCCCGGCCCTCTCTCGCTGGGCGAGTGCGTCCTGCTTGTTTCCTTCTCGAGAAGGGGGCTGAAGGGAGGATGAGGGCGGGAGCGCACACGGCTCATCACTCGCGCAGGCGCATCGGGCGGTTGTCGAGGGTTTGGATGAGTCGCTGCACCCGGTTTGTAAGCCGTTGACCGTCGGCGCTCAGCAGTACGTCGGCGGGATTCGTCGGCGTGTCGCCGGGTGACTCCGCCCACTTGGCCAAGGCGGCTTCGCGCTTGGTCAGGCGCGCTGGTTCATCGGCAACAAAGTCGTATTCGAATTCACCGAAGCCCGGTTGCCTGGCCAAGGCCTTGTGCGCCATGTAACGGACGGCGGAGTAGGGGTCGTTGAGCAACTCGGCGAGCAGCGGCTGCTGCCAACCGCTGCCGCTGGCCGCAAGCGCCGGTTGCCAGCCCATGTGCCACGCGGCGAGCGCGCGCTGCCCGGCGTCGCCCTTGAGCAGCCAAAGCGCCGAGGCGGCGGTCGTGCGGTGTTCAGCCGGCACGATCTGCTTGGCCTGGCCGGTGCGCTTGGCCAACTGTTCGGCGGTCCAGTCGAGAGTCTTATCGAGGTGGCACAAATTGCAGGCGTTTGGCCGTCCAGTCGCGAGAGTGGTGGTTACGTTGGGCGTCTCGATGGTGTGGCCGCGAATGGCCTTGAGCAGACCGTACGACGTGTGCGGCATGTGGCAGTTGGTGCAATTGCTGCCGGGCGAGTCGGCGACGTGGCGTGTGTGCCGGGTGAGATCGCCGGACATTTCGTCGTGGCACTGGAGGCAGGCTTGGTTGCCGCGCATGCCGCGCGCGAGTTGATCGTCGGGATCGCTCTTGTGCATCGAGTGGCAACTGACGCACGACATCTCGCCGCGCTGATAACACGGCGACTCGAGCAGGCCGTTGTATTCGCGGCCGGTCACGCGGATGTGGCCGTCCGGCCAAAAAAAGTCGTTGAAGATGCCTGGGTTCTTCTTGAGCACTGGCTTTAGCCAAGGTTGCTTCTCGAGTTGGGTGGGGCGAATGATCGGCGTGGTTTTATCGAGGTCGTCGCCGGGGCGGTAGCGGAAACCGTGTGCGGTCCATTCCTCGCTTTTGTCGAACCACTTCATGCCGTGGCACGAGCCGCAAACCTGCGAGCTGCGAACGTGATCAAGATCCGCCGGCTGCACGATGGCCGCCGGTTTGGCGTCGAGTGCCGCTTGGCGTTCGGGCTCGGGGAGCTTGGCCAAGCGTTGTTGCCGATTGACGTGTCGCTTGCCCGGGCCGTGGCAGGCCTCGCACGAGATACCAAGATCGGCGATGCGTGACTCGAATCGTTGCGCCGTCTGATTGGGGCGTGGCTGTGGGCCGGTGGTATGGCAGCGGATGCAGTTCATGTTCCAGTTCTCCTTGCTTAGGACCGTGTGCGGGTCGCGGATGAACAGGCTGTTGCGCGGCGCCCAGCGCTGGTCTTCGATGAGCCACGCGAAGGGGAAGCCGATCTGCAGATTGCCCTTCATGCCGGGTAGCCAAAAAACCTGCATGTGGTGTGACCCGGTGACCATGCCCATGCGCATGTGCAGCGCTTCCGGGTCGTGGCCGTCGGGCGAGGCGTTGGCCTCGTCGATACTCTCGATGGTCGTCCAGTATTCGTCGCCGCGCCGGTGCATTGTGAAGCGTTCGCTCTGGAACTCGTGCGCCTGGCCGTCGAACGCCGCCCGGACGGTCTCGGGCGACATGAGCTGTGTCATGGTGCGGTGGTACGAGGCGTGCCAGCTTTTGTGCTCGTTGGCGTGGCAGTCGCGGCACGAGTCCGAACCGGAGTATTCGCTGTCGTCGCGTCGGAAGGGCAGGGTGGCGGCAAAGGGCGGTTGCGTCTGGCCAAGCGTCTGGCCGGGCGCCTGGCCGGGCGGTTCAGGCGGGGCGGTGAGGTTGATGGCAAACAGGACGACGGCGACAACCGATAGGGCAACCATCCATCGGAGAGTGGAGGGGTGAATTTTTGGATCATCGCCGTGCATGTTGCCCGCCCGAGGTAAAGCGCTGCGTCACGCTAGGGAAAGAAAAAAGACGGCCTGTGTTTACGGGCCGCCTTTTGTGAAATGGTTTGCTGGCCTCAACGGCTTGAGCTGCCCCACCAGATGTCGTTCGGGACGGCTGGGCGCCCCCCTGTTTGGGCCATCGCATAAAATTTCTTATAGGTCAGGTTGACCGAGGCACCGGAGACGATGCCCACAGTGGCTGCACCGCCGACATCCTGACGGTTATTTTTATTTGTGCCACCGGTCTTGTGGCGCTGGGAGATGCCCTCAGCCGGCTGGTTGCCGGCATCGTTGAACCAAAAAGGAGTTGTGTCATCGGTCTCCCACTGGACGATGTCGCCGGGATCCGTGGCTGAAATCTTGCGCACTTTTGAGGCGTCATAACTGCCAGTGGCAGGACTGGGTTTGTTGTGAAAGAAAATGATATTCCCGTTCCAAGTGTAGCTCGTGATCTTGATTGGACGTTGGAGAAAAAGCTTACTGTTGGTTCCAGTGGAGGTGGCTTTGTCCTTGGGACACATAAGTACCTGCGGATTGTTGCCCAGGTAATTACCCAGTTGGCCATGCTTGAAGGATTCGTACTGACCAGCCAGCTGTTTGGTCAAACCTGCAATGCCAGGGTTTCCTTGATACGCTGTCATTGCTGTTGAGCCCTTCCAGTTGTGAGAGGCCACATTACATTTGCCGCCGGCGGGGAATTTCGTGGAGTTTTCCGGTCCGCTACCGGCATAAGCCCAGCCGGTGGGGCCGCTCCCGTTGCCGCCCCAGGTTGGGTGCGGCAGATACTCCTCGTTGTCGCCGGTGAACATGTTCAGCGCCAGCATGATCTGCTTGTTGTTATTCCAGTCGATGGAGTTGTGGGCCTTGTCCTTGGCCCGGGACAAGGCCGGCAGAAGCAGGCCGGCGAGGATGGCGATAATGGCGATCACCACCAGCAACTCGATCAGCGTGAAGCCAAGTATGAGCTTGGTTCCCAGTGTGTTACGAACAGGTGTTTTTTTCATGACTGTAAATTCTTTAGCAGCGTAGGCCAATATTATATAAACCCGATGACTTGGCAAGGGCGCAATCTAGATTCGCCCGTCCGTTAAGTCAAATGTAAAAGTGGGAGGATTCGAGTTAGTTTTCCGCTTGGCCAAGCGGCCGATTAGTAAATTAGACACAAACTTCGCGGATTGTTCTTTCATTTAATTCCCTGTTATCTGCGTTCATCGGTGTCTCGTTTTCCTCCAAAGCGGAGTCGCCGCACTCAGAAGACAAAAAAAAGACCCTCCCGTTCGGGAGGGTCTTTGTAAGAGAATGATTGGATGAATTACTGCCCGCTAGGGAACATCAACTCGTTGTCATTGTCGCTCGAGTCGATCATGTATTGAGCGAGTTTCGATTTGCTGGCTTGCTGACATGACGAGTCGGACAAAAGGAGATCGCCCTGATTCTCATGCAGGCTCTCGGTCCACTCCGGCAACTTCTTGGCGGTGAACTTTTTCTTGAATATGATGTGCTGCGCCTTTTTGTCGGTGTCGTTGTTGTACTTGCCGAACATGATGTTGCGGTCGCCGGCCAGGATGTTGTTCGGCTTGGATTCGTCGGCACCCTTGCCGAGGAAGTAGCTGTAGCTTAACGTACCTTTACTATGCTTTTTTGCTGTTCCTTGACAAAACGGAACAACGTTTTTGCCGGCAGCACCACGGGGCTTGCCATTCATAAAGCCGTTAGCTTGCGTGCGGTTGCCATCACGCGGGCACCTAATCACTTTAGGGTTGCTCAGCTCGTTGGAGAGTGCCTGCCAGTGCCTGCAACCTTCCAATGCCTTACCTTTGGCCAAGTATTCGGCGGAACCACCTTCCACCTCTGACACCTGCCACGGGAACCGATCCTGGTTATCCGTCGCGTAGATGCGAGTGGCGATGCCAACCTGCTTGAGGTTGTTTACACAGGCGATGCGCTGCGCCTTTGCCTTTGCCTTCGCCAATGCGGGCAGGAGCATGCCGGCCAGAATAGCGATGATTGCGATAACGACCAACAGCTCAATGAGCGTGAAGGCCCCGACTTTGTTTTTTTGATAACGCTTCATGATGCGGTTCTCGGTTTTATATGTTTAGTTAACAGTTAACACTTCACCTTGTGGGTAAAACGGAGGCGCAGCTTCGTATCCAATTGAACCGTTGTCAACGCCAAACTGAAAAAAAAATAGCACACAAAATGCCATTCTTTTTGAGGGATAATATGGGTAACTTCAAGCTCCGAAACGATGTCTCATAGCGTTATTTTCACCCGTATTGCGTGAGGGTCACGCAAAAAAGCGTCCCTATTTTCTGGTTGAGAGGGGCGCCACGGTTGTTAGGTGTTCAATGGTCATCCCGTTTCAAGGGGTCTTGGCGTCATGGTTTCGGTAAAAAGGCGGTTACTTATCCGGTGGTCTCTTTCTCGTTATGTATTTGTACTGGTAAATCTGCCCTCAAGTTATCCTGAGTTTTTGGAATGTTAACGTTGTGGGGGCTTGAGCTGCGGGATACAAGCGTGCCGGTGGCAATGAAATTGCTGGAAGCGCGTCGGAGGTTTGGGCGGCTCTGGGGCCGCCCATCACCTGATGAATCTTGAAAATCGACTTCTGCGCCTGTTGGGGCGCAAACATTATGTCCCGTCCGAGGCGGATGACATCACCACAAAACTCGAGCTCGGCCAAGCGGAAGCCAAGGATGTGCGGGCTGAATTACGCAACCTCGTGCGCTTGGGCCGGGTCGTACGGCTGCCCGACAAGTGTTTCGCGCTGCCGGGCGACGAGGACTTGGTCGCTGGGCGAATTCTGATGAACCGCCGGGGCGGCGGACGGGTCGTCACTACCGACGCGACGCAGCCCTCGATCGAGATCCCTCCCAACGCCGCGCGCACCGCGATGCACAACGACAGAGTGCTGGTATTGCTGGATCGCCCGGCATCGACCGAGCGCCGACAGGACCGTGGCCGGCGCGCGCCGTCGGGGCCAAGCGGCCGGGTGGTCGAGGTGCTCGAGCGCGCCCGCACGCAGGTGGTCGGCACGCTGGAGAAGTCGCGGCAGCTTTGGTATGTCGTGCCGAGCGACCCACGCATCACACACGATATTTATCTGTCCAAGCTTGACCAAGCGGCCAAGCCCAAGGCCCGTCGCGGCGACAGGGTGGTGGTCGAGATCACCGAGTGGCCGTCGCGCCACAACGCGCCGGAGGGCAAACTGCTCGAGGTGATCGGCAGCCCAAGCGCTCCGGGCGTTGATGTCGAGTCGGTCATCCGTCAGTACGAGTTACCGACGCGCTTCCCGGGCAAGGTCAAGGCCGAGGCCCGGCGCTTGGGCACGAAAGTGACGGAGGCTGACCGCAAAGGCCGCCGGGATTGCCGCAAGCACTGTGTCGTGACGATTGATCCGGTCGATGCGCGTGACTTCGACGACGCCATTTCGCTGGAGCGCATCGAGGGACGGCGCTGGCGGTTGTGGGTGCACATCGCCGACGTGTCGCACTACGTTACCCCCAAGAGCGCGCTCGACAAGGAGGCGCGGCAGCGCGGCAACTCGACGTATCTCATTGACCGCGTCATCCCGATGCTGCCCGAGGAACTGAGCAACGAGCTGTGCTCGCTCAAGCCGGGGGTGGATCGGCTGGCTCGCAGCGTGGAGTTTGTACTGAGCGGGAACGGGCAGGTCGAGCAGGCGAAGTTTCACTCGACGGTTATCTGCTCGAAACACCGTTTTTCGTATGAGGAGGCGATGGCTATCCTCAGTCGCGAACCGGCCGGCGACATCGAGCGCATGCTGCACGACGCCCATCGCCTCGCGCAAAAACTGCGGCAGGCGCGCTTCCGGGCGGGTGCGCTGGATCTCGACGTGCCGGAGCACAAGGTGCTGCTCGATGCCAAGGGCCGACTGAGCGAGGTGCGACGGGTGGAGAACGACGTGTCACACCAGTTGATAGAGGAATTCATGCTGCTGGCCAACGAGGCTGTCGCGAAGGAAATCAAGCGCCGACGCGTCAAGGCGATCCACCGAGTCCACGACAAGCCGGACACCGAGAAGCTCGACGACCTCCGGGCGCGGGCGGCGTTGATGGGGCTGCGCGCCGGCAACCTGGCTGACCAGAAACAGGCTGGCAAATTCCTCGCGGGCCTCAAAGGCCACCTGCTTGCGGACGTCTTCCGGATCGGCTACCTGCGCTGCATGAAACGCGCTTGCTACTCGACGGAGCCGATCGGCCACTACGGCCTGGCCAAGGACGACTACGCGCACTTCACTTCGCCGATTCGCCGTTACGCCGACCTGATCGTGCACCGAATCGTGTACCAGCACGCCAAGCTCGATGACACTGCGCTCGCCACGGCGGCCGACCACATTTCGCTCACCGAGCGCAACTCCGCTGACGCCGAGATGGACAGCAAACACATCAAGCTGCTGACGCATCTTGAGCGGCAGCTCGACAGGCAAAAACCGGAGACTTACACGGCCATGGTCACCGATGTGCGCAACATTGGCGCGATGGTGGACATCACCGAACTGGGGCTCAAGGGTCTAGTCAAGCGCTTCAGCATGAGCGACGACCATTATCGGTTTGTGCCGGAGCGCGGCCGGCTCGTTGGGAGGCAACGCGGCAACGAGATCGCGCCGGGCGACCAACTGAAAGTGCAGATCGAGGCGGTGGACATTCAAAAAAAGCAGGCCGACTTTCGCGTCATCAAAACCAAGGCGGCCAAGGGGAAAAGGAAACGCCCCAGTCCCTCGCGCAAGTCCAGTAGAGCGGCCAAGCCGGACAAATTTCCCAAACGCAAAGGCAAACAAAAGCAATACAAAGCCAAGCGTAGACGGGAATGAAGCAGACAACAAAAAATGGGGTCGCCCTGCTTGCTGGCGGATTGGCGATGGGTGGTTTTGTGAACCACGGAGAATGGGATTTAGCTAATGTCGTGACACTGCCAGGGCATGCGGAGGCGGCCAGTCGCACTCAAGTTCCTCCCCCCGTTTTTTCGATGACGGGGGGCGAGCACGAGGACGAGGATGAATCGCCATTGGCCAAGATGATCGATAGCGGCCAACCGCTTCGGCTACAGTTGCCTGGGCACGAGCCGATCGACTTTTCATTCCGCGACTTCCCGCTGCTCGCCGACGGTTACCGCACGACAATTGGCCAAGCGGACCGGCTTGACGCCGAACTGCGAGTCTTCGAGGGCCGTGCCATCAGCGCCGACGGCCAGGTGCACACGGCGAAGCTGGCCTTGGGCAACCGCTCAGTTGCCGGTGTGATACGCTTGGCCAACGGTGGTCAAGTGCAGTTGCGCAGTACCGATGGTGGAGCGTTCGAAGCACTCCCGAGTTCATTGCCGGAATTGGCGTGTGTGCGCGATCCGCGAACCGGCTCGTACCGGACGATGTCGCTTGTTGGGGATCTGGATAAACCGGACTGGAGCCGGGCCAAGTCGGCCAAGCTCGAGCCGGCGGAGGAGTTCCCGGCGCTGGCGAGCTCTGGGGTCAACCCGGTGAACGGTGCGCCAACGCTGGTGCTCGGCAGTCCCGCCAGCCCGCCTCGCTACGAGGCGTCGCTAAAGGTGGCTACGGTTATCGTAGCGCTAGACAAATCGGCGACCGGCTTGAACGCAAAAAATCATCTTACTGAGGTCACCAGCCAGTACCTCGCGCTGATGGCCAACGTCGCGGCGATTTACGAGAACCAACTGGGCGTGCGGTTGCTGGTGCAGGAACTGATCCTTACTCCGGACTCGGACGACTACGACGACATCCCGTTCGATAGGGACGGAGGCACGCTGGATATGTTCGCGGACTGGTCGCAGCGTTGGCGACCCGAGGCCAGCTACGGGCAGACGGCGGCGATTCGTTTTGGAGACGGGATGAGCGGCGGCATCCTGGGTATTGCGTATCAAAATGCACTGCACACGAGAAATGGCGTGAGTGTGATGCAGGCCGGTTTCGGCTGGGCGCTCACCTCCCATGAGATGGGGCATATTTTCGGGTCGGGACACTCGATGGGCGGCATCATGAACCCGCAGTATTCCACCAAGTTACGGTCGTTCTTTAAGGACATTGAGGGGCAGGAGTTCACTGCGGCATCACAAATTTACGGTCGCTCAAGCGGCCGCCTCTCCGGGCCAGCCTCAATGCGAAATCCGGCCGAGATGCCGTTCGCCGTGGACGACGTTGCGTGGGCAGCGCCGGGGGAGCGAATCCATTACGACGTGTTGGCCAATGACCTGAAGCAGGTTTATCGCGGACAGCAAAACAGCCTGTCACTGGCCGAGGTCGGCCTGGTTACGCCGCGCTATGCTGGCTCGGTCGCCATTGAGGCTGGCAGGGCGGTGTTCACTCCATCGACCGGCTTCGAGGGAACTGCCTGGTTCAGTTACTCGGTGCGCGGCGACACCGGACGCGGTTGGCTGCACAAGGGTGACGTCGCTGTGGTCGTTGGCGACCCCGAGGGCAATGCATTCGAGATGGACGTCGCGGCCGGCCAAGCGCGCACGCTCAAGCTTCCCGGTGACGGCAGTATCAGCCAGGTGCGCTCGCCCAAGCAGTCGCTCCTGCACGAGACGATCAGCAGTTCGTTGGTGTATATTTTGCGCGTGAGCGCTGACGCCACGGGCAGCGAAAAAATTCAGTATCGCGCCGGTGGGAAACGACAGACACTCAAGCTGAATTACATCAACGAGCCGCCGGTCGCGGAGCCGGATGTATTATACCTCTCCGCCGGTGAGTCGGTGAGTTTCAACCCGCTCACCAACGACCACGCGGCGGGGTTGCGCGGCGCGTTCAAGACCGAGCCGGTCATTGCCGTCGGCACCACAGGCGAGGGGCGAGACGGGCAGGATTATTTCCCCGGCGGCTTCCGGCTGTTCAGCGCTCGCTCGAGAGCCAGCAACCTCGGTAGTTTGTCCGTTCACCGCTCGCCGGTGATGCGCGACGGCCGGCGCCGAAACGAGCCGAACGGCCTACTGACATTCAAGGCCAAAAGCTCCGCCAGCGGCACGGGCGTGATCGAGTACACAATCCAAGACGCGCTTGGCCAACGTGCCAAGGGGAGCGTTCACGTCATCGTGGCCGGATCAAGCAAAGCGTTGCTGGGCTCGGGCGATTATGCGCGTGGCTGGGTGCCGACCAGCGACCGTCACGACGACTCGTGGGCCGCGATAGATTTCAACGACGCAACATGGAAGCGCGGCCGCAATGGAGCCGGTTACGAGCGCAGCAGCGGCTATCAGTCGCTCATCAGTTCCTCGCTGAATTTTAGCTCGCAAATGTACAACAAGACCGAGTCGCTTTACCTTCGGTATGCTTTCGACGTCGATGATTCAGGGGCGGTCGCCGGCCTCAAGTTGCGCATGAAATACGACGACGGTTTTGTCGCATATCTCAACGGCAAGCGTGTGGCCTCCGCAAACGCGCCAGCGGCGACACGATGGAACTCCGGCGCAACAACAACGCACGACGACTCGCTGGCGTTGCAGTTCGAGTCGTTCGACATCACCGCGCACAGGGATCAGTTGCGCGCCGGTAAAAATGTCCTCGCTATTCATGGGCTCAACGGCGGCCTGACCAGCTCCGACATGCTGATCATCGCCGAGGTGATCTCCACCGATCGTGGCAAATCGCGCCTGCCGGAAATCGTTTGTGAGCCGCCGGTTGAGCGGACGCCGGGAACGCTCACACTCGTGGGCCGCCTGGCCGAGGGTCAGCCGGGCACGAAGGTGTTTTTTGTCTGGGGCAAAACCGACGGCGGCCCGGATGTCACCAAGTGGGATCACTCCACACAGGTCACACCCGATGGCGATGGCCAACTGCGCCACCCCGTCGACAGCTTGGCTGCTGGTTCTGTCCTGTACTATCGACTGCACGCAAAAAATAAACTCGGCACTAGTTGGTCGGTGAACACGCAAAAAACATCGACCCTGGCCCGGGGTGTCTTGGTGGCACGGGCGGATGAGTTCGGCGTCGCTGCCGGCGGGGCACTGAGCTTAGCCAAGCGGGAGGAAGGGGTGCTTGCCAACGACGCCGGTGTGTCGCTTGCGACCAAGGCGCAACTCTTGGCCAAGCCGCAGCACGGCGAGCTCACTTTCCGGACTGATGGCACATTCGACTACACCCCGAATGAGGCGTTCACCGGCACCGATCGTTTTCTCTATCGCTTGGCCAATGCCGAGGTGGCGCGGGAGCAAATGCTCGTGTTAGTCGGCAGCGAGTGGCGATATTACGATAAAGCCACCGCACCCAGTCGCAACTGGATCAAGCCGAGTTTCGATGACAGCGCCTGGTCATCGGGGCCGGGGTTGTTTGGTTACGGAAACGGCTTTGAAGCCACCATTGTCAGTTACGGCACTAATCCCGAGAGCAAACGCGCGACAGCCTATTTCCGTCAGACCTTCGAGGTGGACGCCGTCGAGTTGATCGAGAAAATGACCTTCAAGCTGCTCCGCGACGACGCGGCGGCGGTTTATTTAAACGGAAAACAAATCTATCGGGACAGCAACCTTTCGAAGACAGCCCGGCACACTACCTACGCCACCAGCACCATCGTTGATGAAACTGCCTACGCCACCTTTGAGGTGCTCGGCAGCCGATTGGCCAACGGGAAAAACGTAGTTACGGCGGAAGTCCACCAAGCCAGTCGCACAAGCTCAGACTTGAGTTTCGCGCTTTTTGGCAAAGCACACATGTTACCTGGAGCATGGGTAACGTTAAAAGTAGATTCAAGTAATAATGCGAACGATTTGATTTACATTAACGTTGCAGAAAGCCGTTTTACCATATTTTTTGACTCAAAGCTTCAAAAAACCTACACTATCGAGGCTTCAGCAAATTTGATTGACTGGGATGAGGCCCAAGTCATTAATGGCAATGGGGATAGGGTCGAATTCAACCCAACGCCTCAACCCGGCGAAAAAGCCCGTTTTTTTCGGATCCGGCTGAATCGCTGACCGCTTGGCCAAGTGCAATCGAGGTTTGATACACTCCGCATCGACGTGATGGAAGGCGACTTTGTGAAATTTTTCACAAATTCGTTTTGACGGTCACAACTGGCGGTTGTAGGTTTGCCCAAGGCGTTATAGAGCCATTATGAGCGGTACTGAAATAGGCTATAATTCCAAGGTAGAAGGGGACGTGATTCATACCCGCCTGGACGCCGCTGTCAGTTGGTTCCGAAAAAACTCGCTTTGGCCGATGCCGATGGGCTTGGCCTGTTGCGCGATTGAGTTGATGGCAGCGGGGGCGAGCCGCTTCGACATATCCCGGTTCGGCGCTGAGGTGATGCGGTTTTCGCCCCGGCAATCCGACCTGATGATTGTCGCCGGGACAGTCACTTACAAAATGGCGCTGGCGGTGAAGCGGATTTACGACCAGATGCCGGAGCCGAAGTGGGTGATCGCGATGGGCGCGTGCGCCTCGACC
>MPLU02041789.1_pt1 | contig 15143 bp, 10 predicted proteins | sample 1617381 | NCBI WGS metagenome assembly MPLU02 (sample SAMN05944801, study PRJNA350692) | marine metagenome | biome: marine; feature: ODZ; material: water; isolation source: 90 m water sample filtered on 0.2 um supor filter | place: Pacific Ocean | collected 2012-04-08 | depth 90m m
AAATTCACTAGAGACGCAGGGATGAATAAGGTTGGAGAGCCCTTCGGCAGGCTAGTATGCCAGGGTATGCTCAACGCACCCGCCCCATACTGCGTCGAATGCAACTCGGAGTATCATGTAGACAATTTTGATTTGGATTGCCCCTCGTGTGGAAAAACCCTCTCCAGACGCTCAGCAAAGATGAGCAAGTCCCTAGGAAACACGGTAAGCCCAGAGGAGATGATCTCCAGATTCGGAGCTGATACAGTCAGGCTATTCATTCTGTTTGGAGCAAACCCGGAGGCAGGAATGGATTGGTCAGACAGCGCTCTAGAAGCAAACCACCGTCAGATGTTCTCTCTAATCGACGCAGTTGATTCAGCAGTAGGTTTCGCAGATTCTCCTTCAAAGGTTGATGATTGGCTAATGTCCAGATTGAGAGCCAATCAGAAGAAATGGATAGAAGTCATGTCCGAAGTCAGCCTTAGAGAAGGAGTGATGATTAGTCACTTCGAGATGCTATCAGACTGGAATTGGTATTTGCGTAGAGGGGGATGTGATCGAGTTACTGCAATGTCATTCTTGGAGGGATGGATACCCATGCTAGCACCAGCCACACCTCATATTGCTGAAGAATTCTGGAACAAAGTCGGCCGAGATGACATCCTCGCAAAGTTTGTGATGCCAATTCTTGAGACCGATTCAAGCGATATCCGAGTTTTGGCACTTGAGAATTACATCAAAGAAATAATCTCTAGTGGTAGAAATCTCAGAACCCTTGCAGAAAGGCACTCGGATAATGAAATCACTAAGGTGGTGATTCAAACCTCTCCAAGATGGAAAAACGACTTAGCATCAGAGGCAATCAGACTACACAAAGACGATTTTGATTTCAAGGAAAAGGGACAGTCTCACGTAAAGTCTCTAGAGGCATTCAACGATGAATCAACAAGAGGGGAAGTCTTCCAGACGTGGAACTCAATCACCATTGGAGGGAAGAAGACTAGAGGCAGAATCCACACTTGGTTAGAGGGCGAGAGGGAACTAATTTACGAGGGAATTAACGAGGCAGAAGTGATCAAGAATAACTCAGATTTCATAGCAGCTGCCTTGGACGTTGAATCAGTTGAGGTTTATGTTGCCGGGGAAGACGAAGATGTTGGAGGAAAGGCCAGAATCTCATTCCCTCTAGAACCGGGAATAGCTTTTGTCTAGGTGAAGCATGCCTTCTGGAAGATCCAATATCGTCCTTTTCGACGATCAATGCAACAAGTGCAACAGGTGGGCCGAATTCATCAGAAGGAGAAACTCCGGATCAAGCATAACCCTGATCGGGCAGAATAGCACCACCGGCAAAGAAATTATGAAATCGATACCTAGGAAATATGCTGGCCTCGACTCCGTTTTCCTAATCTCCAGCAGAGGGGAGTGGTACTCTAAGAGCGCGGCAATCTGGAGAGTGTGTGGAAAGCTAAGATTGCCATGGCCTCTAGCCTCTTCGCTGGCACTTCTACCATGGCCAATTAGGGATTACTTCTACGACGCCTACGCTCGAATGAGGAAGTAACTTTTACTCGGTGGGTTCATGGGGCTCCTACATCTGCCATGACCATTGAGTGAAGACGAGAGTGCCAAGCGACGCCGAGGGCGTCGGAGGCGCCACCGCCGCCCGAGGAAGGAAAACACCCCTCCGAAGGAGAAAGGCAGAGGTGCCAAATCGGAGGAGATTGAAAGGGCTCTAGCGAGGTTTACAGCTAATCCTAGACCTATGGGCATACCAAAAGAAATCAACCCACCCCCCGAGAAAGTAGAAATCAAATGGAAAACCAAAGCCGTCACCAAGGAAGTTCAAAGCAAGGCGGGGAAGATCGCCTGCATCCCAGGAGAATTCGGATTCCTTCCCGAGGAAAGAGTCCAGGAGATCGCAGTAAAACTAGAAGGTATGCCAATCACCCTCGAACAGGCTCTTTCTCTAAGGGCAGCACTAAATCAGGAAAAGAGCGTATATTCTCACTCAAAATTGATGCGTAGGTCCAATGAACTCAGTAGAAGGTACGACTCCGGAGAAAGCGTCATTGCCCTCTCAAAGAGGTTTGATGCCCCCCCAGTCAATACTTTCAGAGCCATACTTACAGGCAGAGGATGGACGAAAACTAGAATCAAGGACACACTAAACAAGAACCCCTCCAAGTTAAACAAAAGGGATCGAGAACAGTTCGAACTAGCAGAGTCAGTAGACAGGGTCAGCTCGGTAAACCAAACCGAGACCCAGACCGCGGCTGAGGTCTTCGAGGAGATTCTGTGCAGCTATTTCGAATCAGTAGGTGTTCGTTTCCGTCGCCAGGAAGAGCTTCTGAGAGAACAGACAAAGCAAGAAGGCAGAGCAATAATTACTCCCGATCTACTTCTCCTGGATGACGTAAGAATCAATGGAGTCCCTTGTGCATGGATTGATGCAAAGCACTTCTTCGGTGCGGATCTAAAGTTCCCGAAGAAGAAGACTCAGAAGCAGGTAGACCGGTATGTCGCAGAATATGGCCAGGGGGCTCTTGTTTACCGTCACGGATTCTGTGATGGATTAAGATTGAGAGGGGCAATAAAACTAGACTCCAGTCCCCTCGATTTGAAACCGCTTGAAGATTTTCACGAGAACTCTAAATCGTGAGAAACCTACCTAAGGCCACCAATCCGACTTGAGAATGTTGAGAAGCCACGAGCTTCGATAACCGCAGACAGATCACCCAACCAATCATCCCCGTCTAAGGGGTCATTGGGGACAATTACTACGCTTTCTCCCAACATACAAAGCATTGCAGTCAATCTATCTGAGTATCCTGAACTTCCGATTTCATCATTAGCTGCACCGATAATATCTGATCTAGACGCATCAGACTCTAAACCACTATCAGAAGCAAAAATAAGTGACCTATCAATAAGTTCAGACCACCTCCCTGAGTTCCAATCACCTTCTCCAATTAGCTCCATTGCGGAAGATCCAGCTTCACTAATCTTCATCCTCCAATCAGGGTTATCGATATATTTCGAAGTATGCCTCCCAGTCTTCTTCCTCCAGACTAGTAGAACAGGTGTTTCAGCAGCCCATCCTTCAGAAATACCCGGACCCATATCGAGAAAAATACCAGAAAATGGAGACCCTGCAACAATCCTTCTTTCGACGCCTCCTGATGAAAGAGCAGTTGTATCCCCAAGGCCACTAGACCTCTTCCTCTCAACGATATGGGCAATCAAGAAAGATCTCCTGAGGCACTCTTCGTGAGGAATTCCCATTGCCCTCTGGAAAGATATCGCAGATGCAATTGCACCCGATGCAGACATTCCAAAACCCTGTGATGCTGGTAATGACATCCTGATGTTTAATTCCCAGTCGTACGACTCAATTTCTGGAATCTCCCTAACCAACTCCCCTAGGACATCTTCGTACATCTTCGAATCATATTCGCCATCTTGGAATCTGACCTCCAGGTTTCCTTTGCCATCCTCTCCTTTCGCTATCGCTTCAACTCCATCCTTCAGACAAAGACCAGCGCCTCTACTGCCCTGTGCAACAGGGTCATCAGAATCATCATCGATCGTGAAAAATAGAGTTATGTGCCCGCCACAATGTCCTCTACCCAGTGCAGTAGTCATAGTCACTCATCCAGTGAACGGGTAATGAAATCTTGGAATTCAAAGTGCCGCTGAGAGTTCCTGCTCTAGAGATCCAAACCTTCCAGCGAGCTCTTCAACTGCCTTCATGAAGGCAACCTTTGGACTCATTGAACCATCTGTTTCGAACTCTAATATGAACTCTCCAGAGACTTCTTCCAGTGTAATCGCATCATTGAATTCTCTTGATGCCTCCGTACCATCTCCAACATGATTTAACTCATCGGTGAGGATTGCAACCTTGTCGATATCTTTCAACTTCCCATCCTTGTCGAAGTCTTTGGCATTAATTTCCAAGTCCATGTCCCATAGGATCTTCGACTTCTTTTTGTTATTCATGACCCCGATTCTTCGAGGGTGGAATGACACACCACAGACTGGAGACCACTTTGTATGTTCTCTACCACGCCCCATTATTGCAGTGGCATAGAACTCGATCATCTGCCCCTTCAGGAGTTTGGTAATTGGAATACTCTTGTACTCATCTGGAATCTCTAGAGATCCCTCTCCTAGGTACTTCATATCACCAGCAGTAACCCAACGCCCCTCTTCAGAACCAAACACAACACATGTGTAAATCATCTGACATTCCACACATCCCCTCTCTTCCTCAACCACATCTTTGCAATTGGGGCACTCATGTTGGAAGTGGAATTTGTCATGTACCGTTGGAATTGGTATCATTGCCAGCCTCTGGGCAACCATCTCATCGGGGAGTGGGCCTGTTGTCTCCCAAATTTCCTCATCCTGCTCCTTTGTTCCAAGTTGGAACGTGACACTGTCTATTGCCATCTTTGGCGTATCAGAGATTAGAGATCTCCTCAATGCATTGGCAAAACTTCTGTCGGTTTTTGAGAGAAGAATCTGAATCTTCTCTTCGGTCTCATTTAGTATCTTGATTTTCACCATATTTTCACCTCAATTCAAACTCTTCTGCCCCTTCTTCCACCCTTACTCTTTGTCCCATCGGTTGGCATTGGAGTCACATCTTCTATTCTCGTAATTCTAACTCCTGCACGAGTTAATGCTCTACTCGTAGCCGTAGCGCCTGGGGCACTGTTTGATCTGTTCCCTCCAGCACCTCGATACTTCACTATGACTTGATCAAAATCTTTCTCAGACAACATCTCAGCAATTTTCTCTGCAGCCCTAGTAGCCGCAAACTGACCTCCAGAGTCACTTCCTCCCTTGGTCACCATCCCTCCTGAGACCTTGCAAATCGTCTCAGCACCAGTTAGATCCGTAGCGGTAATTAGCACATTGTTGAAAGTGCTGTAAATATGCAGAATCGCTTTGTGACTCATCACTTCTCCTCCTTACTAGTATCGGAATCAGCATCTTCAGTAGAATCATCAGCATCTTCATCGCCTTCTTCCTCTTGGAACCTCATCGTCTCCAAGTCCTTCCTGAATGGATGCTCTGGATCAGCAAAAGGAGAGTTATTGCTATATTGCAAAGAATCTTCTTCTTCCTTCAGGACATGATACCCAGGAACAGTCATACGCTGCTCACCGATACAAATGTGTCCGTGCACAATCAGATTCCTTGCTGCCCTCATAGATGGTGCAAGTCCCTTGTAGTATACCACTGATTGGAGCCTCCTTGAAAGCATATGCTCGACATTTATTTCGAGTACGTCTCCTATGTCAGCTCCTGTCTGCAAAAGGCCCTTCCTAGTTAGAGAACCGAGCAATTGCTCCTTCTCCTTAGCATAGTGTCCCTCTGATGAATCAACCCTTCCGATAAGCTTCATTGCTTGGTTTCGATGCCTTCTGAGGGACGACTTCTCCCGCCATATCTCTCTCATCCCTCCTACTTTCTTTAATCCGAATCTTTCCTTGAGATCATGTTCCTCGTCTATCCTTGCTTGTTTCCAAGGATGTGTTGGGGTCTGTGTCCGTGGTCTGGAGAATTTTGGCTCGCCCATTGTATCACCTCACTTCTTCCTCTGGACACCCAAAGCAGAGCCCCTTCGTCCGTTTGATCTTAGCCTCTGGCCCCTGACCTTGTGGCCGCTCCTGTGCCTCATTCCTCGCCATGTCTTGATTTCAGCTAGTCTCGCCACGTCGTCATCTTTCGTCATGCTAACTTCATTGGCAATGATATGCGCGTCTTCATTCGACTCCAGATCTCTCTGCCTGTTAACCATCCACCATGGGACATTAGTTGCGTAATCGTCTATTGCCTTCCTGAGCTGATCCTGCTCGTCAGAGGAGAGATGGCCACCAAGCCTAGTTCCATCTATCCCAGAAAGTTTGCAAATCATCATTGAAGTCCTTATCCCAACGCCCTTGACCGAGGTGAGGCCATAGGTTATTGGTTTCAAACCATCAATGTCAGTATCAGCAATTCTGACGATGTAAGAGAAGTCATCTCCAAGTTCTGCTTCGTTCACTTTTGGCATTACGGTTCCCCCGTGTTCACCTTTCGGTGGCCTTTTGGGCATCCTCGCGAACTACAGTTCCTATTTGAACCGATTGGACATCGCCATTTTGACTAAAGTGCCTTTATTCCTTGCAAACAACATACACCTTCTGATTTCCAGTCGGTCTTACAACATCCAAGTCTACCATGAAACCCTTGGTCCCCTCTGTACCTTTCAACTCCTTAGTTATCCTCCTCTGAAGTGTTGGGTGAATTTCCGGATCAAGACTGCATCTAAGGGTGATATTAGAAATTCCCTTTTTCGCAACCGAGGATGCTACTTGGTCTATTGTGTGTAGTTCCGGAGCAGAGAGTCTGTGTTGTACTATCTTCCCTGTCGCTACGACAAAACCTCTGACCTCGTCATCTTGCGATAACTCATCTGTATGGATAAGCATCGGCCTCCTACCCTCGATTCTGACCCACGATGAACCAGAGTCAATACCTACTGCCTTATCGTGCCACGAGTTCTGTAGTCCACTCTCAATTAGCACGGGGTCCACTATTGTTAGGTAGGCCCCCCTTGGAATCTCCATCACGCTATTGAAAGATTCCTCAACCGCCCCCGAACCCTCTCCTTCGATACTTGCTACGATCTTCTTCCGCCCAACCCTCATGCATCTGCTCGAACAATTTGATGACAGAGAACCAACCCAAACTGCGAGCCTGTCGACCCTTCCCCCGCCTCTGCTGAGCCACTCCCAAGTCCACGAGGATCCGGGAAAGGTAGTCTCAAGAATTCCATCAACCATTGCTCTTTGTACGGCATCCAGTCTTGGAGACAGATCCAAGAGAATAGCCGGACCCTTCGGACCAATCTGCAAATGACTGCTCCAGGCCTTCAGTACCGTTTTGATGTCTGGTTCCATTTCCTCGAGACTGTGGTTTTGCGCATCCCTCGGCCTCGCTGGATCAAGGTGCAACATAGCCACAGGAGGGTGAGCACGCGTGCCAGCATCTCTCAGACTGGCCCAATAAGATGCGATTGCAGACTCAGCAGAACCTCCATCTCCCACCAGGACCCTATCCAGTGAGCGTTGAACCTCACCTTCGGAGTTCAATTGCATATTTGCAGCACAAAGCTTGGCAACATCTTCGTCCAACTCAATTCCCAGAGCAGGCCTCTTCAATATCTTCGAAAAGGCGATTAGTTGAATCCCAGAGCCCGCCGCTGCATCCAGAATTACTCCAGCAGGAAGTGAAAGAGGGTCAATCTGACTAGCCCTGATTGAAGCAACCGACCATGGAGTGGATAGTCTCCTCATCCCTTCGTCCATGAAAAACTCGGGTTCACCCTTCCTGGAGGACTTTGGTTTGAACTTCCTTTTCGCAAAGGTAACCCCCCTCTTCGAAGGAACTATTGGCTTATGCTCCTCTTCGCCCATGACCATTCCCGTTGGAACTTAGTCAAGTCACTTTCGCGACAATTACCCAGAGACCGGTGCTCTCTCCAGCGTCAATTCGAACCTCAGCCAAGTTTCCTCTAGCTCGTGACCTTCGCTATTCCCATACGCTATTGCAGGGGGTAGGAGAGTTATGTGCGAGGTCCCAGTATTCCCTCCAGGGGTAAGGGGGAATGCAGCACCCCTATCGTTTCCTATATCAAGCCCAATTGCTGACCAACCAAAACCTTCGATTGAGAACCAAGGCTCGCCAGCATTTTCTACCCAAGTTCCGTCATCCAACTCTTCACCCGTATCTGCGTCCCAAACCGTATAGTGAACCTCTACGGAATCACCATCTTGGATGTGTATATCCCTACCCTCAGGACCCTGAAAGATGGATACATCCATCCGAACCTGTGCTTCAAGAACGGAAATGTGAGTGGCCGTGACACTAATCTCGCGTTCGGATACTGACTCAATCAGATTGATCTCCATAATGGTGCTCTCATTGGCACTTAATTCATTGATAATTAGATAAGGTTCACTATTCGCAGCGAAAACTACGGCCCCACCGCTAATTTCCATAACGAGATTGAGAGTCTGATTTCCTCTATTGTGGACCACTATGCTCGCCGAATCGCCATCTCCCTGGTGCTGCCAGTCGCAGCGAACCTCTCCAGGTAGGAGAAATACACCATCTTGGCTTGCAAGCGAATCCGGCCACTCCCAGTTATCTTCACGGGATGAACACGTATCAAAAAGCAAACTAACTTCCCACAGCCATCGCCCATCATCCTTGAGAACATCGACATCAGTAGTCCCGAAGGAAGCATCGAGTTCCTCCAAGAATGACATCGCCGAAAGACCAACCCAGATGGATGAAAATAGCAGTCCAAGGCCAGTAATTACGGATAGGACTAGAGCTGCCCTGGGTATAGCCATCTTGTTCAGCCCCAATGGTATCGGGGGATGCTCAACCTCGTCAGGGGTGTCGGATATCCACGACCTCGTCACGAGTGCCTAGAATTGTCCGCCCGTCATCAACGTTGGCACTTCAGGACTAGTCTCTGCGCAGTTCATCCTGATTTGTTAATCCAAGCCATGCTATCAAGCCCAACTCCAATGCCAGAGCAGTCATTCCAAGCAGCATTTCGTATTGGCCGAACCCCTTGGAAGCGAAAACAAACGAACAGAGGATAGCAGCAATCAAATCTGCAAATCCCCAAATCCTTAGCGACTTCCTGAGTTGAAGAATCCCGACAACCCATACTGTGGTAGACATTAGAATCAGCAGTAGTGGTATTTCGAAACCGCCCACCATCCCCAACATTATTGCTCCAGAGATGATGAATAAATGCCCGTCAATGGCAAGAGCAACTGTCCATTTCTCCAGATTCAGTGGGACGGTAAGTGCGCAAGAAAACATAACCATAACTCCTAGAATCAACACAAGCCAATCAAGATAATCAGACATCAGCAAAAAACCATCATTCCAGTGAACTAGCGAAAAACAAGCCAGAACTCCAACAGGAAGAGCAATCCCAAGTCCAGATGGCTGTGAAACCCTAATGCTGCGAAATGCCGCACTAGATGCAGCAAGCAAGCCCGCCGGGCCGAAAGACAACATCATTATCGCCAAACTACGAGAGCCAATTCCCACCCCACTCAAACCGTGCTCCTTGCCAAGAACGCCTTTCTTTTCATCCACCCAGAAACCAACCAAGACACACAGAACTAGTATTGATTCGAGAATTATCCATGGCAAAGTCCAATCTAACATGCCATGAGCAAACGGATCCACTGTCAGTGGAGCTGGCAAGGCCCCTCCCAGAGCAATTGCTACAAAGCGAGCCAACAATAATGGAAGAACGAACCAATCAATCGCAATCGCTATTCTGTCTAGGAGATTCTTCTGGTGCAATAATGAAGCCATCAGTAGGACAAGAACCAGAACAATCACAACCGCCATGTCTAGCAATTCGTATGGACTACTCCCAGGAGGGAAAACATGCCCGGAAACGAGGACCATGCAGAGCCCTAACACCGACACCGCAATGGGCATCTCCATGCCCAGAAAATGGGGCAACTCGAGCTCCAGACCCCTTGTTCTTTCCCTAATCAGGAAAACTATGATGCAGCAGAAAAATCCCGAGACAATTAGGATCAGAGGGCCTGAGCCCATTGCAGAACTTAGAGTAATTCCAGCCAATACAATCCCCAGGATCACTAGCCCAACGATTGGTGTATGGGTTATTTCAGAGGTCAATAGTTCAGCCACATCATCGGTTTCGGAAAGCTCCCTTTTCTTCTTCCGAAGATCTTCCATTTTGGCAACCCTTGGATTGTATGAAGACAAGGATCCGCTTTGCGAAATAGAACCAGCAGAAACCATACTGACAATTGAGTCCCTCTTTGCAATTGTTCGCAACTCAGATCTAATCTCCCCCCTCGAAATCAACCAAATTGAAGTAGCTGCAAATACTGACCCAGAAGCAACTTGGAGTAGGAAACTGTTCGAATTCATGGATAGAATATTTGTGATGACGATTAGAATTAATGCTGAGGATGCTGGTTTCAGAATGGCCTCCATCTTCTCCGTCCTCGGCAAGAAAATTGCCAGCATCACCACACTGCTCAGTAGTGCGAAGAACTCCGTTTCGGGGATGTTTCCAACGATAGATTCCCAATTAAAATCCTTTAACCAACCAGGGGTTTCCAACTCTAGACTGGAACTTCTACCCGTACTGAAAACAAGCATTGGGACGGACATCAGCCCCATACCCAGAGTGAAGTTCCGATCATCTCCAAAATTAAGAATCAGAGCAATTGAGATGCACATTAGGATTATCATCGCTTCATCGAGGCCATGCCTCCACTGGACGACCAAGAAGCTCAGCGCCAATGCCCAGACAATTCCATCCGCACCCCCTGTCCGAAGGCCTTGAATGAAACTTGTAACATGCAATCCTGATAGTAGAGCTAGCAAAGCCACAAGAGAAACTGTTGTGAAACCACCAAATTGCGCCATTATGAGGATTGTCAGCATAGGCAACCAGAGTCCGATGCTCCAGAGATTGAGCAGCTCCGAATCCCTGATTGTAGCGGAAATCTCAGTGATTCCCAAGAAACCAGAAGCTAGATTTACCCCAGTTTCTCCCATTCTTGAGTTGACAATAAACAGAAGGATGGATGCCATTCCGAGGTAAATTGCCAGGGGTGTAGTTCCTAGTTGAATGCCTCCGTTGAAGTCTGTCAGGTCATTAGCCAGCATGACAGTTCTAATGGCCTCTTCAATCAACTTCTCAGCAAGAATCCATGACCAGGGTAGAAGAACAGTCACTCCAGACAACGAGGGAGAATCCCTTTTTATCGCCAAAGTTGCAGTTCCAATGTGGAGTAAAGAAAGGAACCCCAATAGCATGACCCCCCCATGCCCACCATCACCGGCACCCGTCGGAACAAGAAGGACCAATATTGCCAATATGGCGACCGCACCAATCCAAAGCACCCTATCTGTAACACTATTCTGATCTCTGAGAATTATCGTAACTGTGACGGATGAACCCACCAGAGTGAAGATCTGATATGCGGATACATTGAGAACCTCACTTACAGAATTTCCATTTAGCAATATTATTGTCAGAATAGATGCAGTAACAATTAGTGGGAAATACACTCGTTCAGGTTCGACGCCCCTAACGACAAGATAAGACCCACCAAAGGCCCCTCCAAGGAATGTAACCATTCCCAATGCATACCCCAAATCGTCTCTATTGGAAGCAACAGCCAGCAGCGCCCCAATCATTCCGAGTGAAATGGAAACTCCCCATAGTCCAGGCTTACCCAACCCCAAAGTTTCGAAACCCTTTGAGAACCAGTTCTCTTCCTTAGCGAACTTCGTGGCCATGTATGCATTCATCGCCGTCACCGACATTAACAGAAGGAAAAGCAGCAGGTCCCCCTCAATTGGAAGAACGTCAAGAGGGCCGACAGAAAAACGAGAAGTTACCGCATGCATTCCAATCCAAAGATTAGATGATGCTATTCCAAGTGAGGCCAGGTTGCCGGAGTTTCTGTGCAGAGCAATTCCGTGGAGAACAACCGTAGCAATCAGAATCATACCAGCAACGCCAACTTCATCGAACTCAGTTCCAGCAGTGGAACCAACAGCAAGAAGAACAAGAGTTGATTGCGCAGCAATCGCATCATGATTATGCCTGTAGGCGACGAAAATATTGACTCCAACCAGAAGCAGTAAAACCACTCCTAGTGACAGGTCGTCTCCAATCACCACCCAGTGTCTGAGCTCTAATGCAAGACCATACAAGACCTTCATTGAAATGATGACCCATGTTACTCCCAGCAATTTCATCCGCTCCCTAGGGACCCAGATTTCACCCAATCCAAATCCTATAGCTGCTAGAGAAATGAGCAAGAAAGTCCCAACTACAGAGTCAAAGGTCCTACCAATTTGGATGCTAATCGCACTGTATAGAACAATCATTGAGACCATTATCACCCAGTTTACCCTCTCTTCTCCCTCTATCGAAATCTGAGAAACCAAATCTCTCTCAGGAGCATTATCCACGCTTCCATCCTTCCTAATCTTGCCCGGCGACTCTTCACTAGGTTCAGAGAAAGGATCGAAGACGTCTCCGATAGCTTCATCCTTTTTCTCAGAATCAATTACAGAATTTTCTTTGGGCAACGCCTCAGAGGGGACATCGAGGTTATCGATATTGATTCCAGAAGGAAGCTTGAACTCCCTTTCTCGGATGATTTTGTCTGGAGCCTCCTCCCCTGTCATCGCTCCGCAACAGAGCATGTATTGCATAATCACATCCCCTAATGGTCTTCATACGAACGATTATGCTTAGCAGGAATTTTTCTCCGAGCCGTAATGCTTGAAGACTTGATGCCTGTCGGAACGACGGGGTAAGTTGGGTGCAGAGTACCTCTCAGGGAAGGGCCGTAGATTTATCCCAGCATGGGCTAGAACCGACTGGAAAGGTACATTGGAACATAGATTCCGAAGGACTCCACACTCAAGCAGTCGAACTCGGTGAGGCAAAACTCACATCGGACTCGGTACTACTTGCTGTAACAGGAGAGCGGACTGGCCGTTCACCAAATGATCGATTCATCGTTGATGAGGCCGGAATGGCAGAGGATGTTTGGTGGGGGGAGGTGAACAGGCCCACCGCACCCGCTGTTTTTGAGAGGCTCCTGGTCAAGACTCGAGCACATCTAAACGATGCAGAGAACCTGTTTGTCAAAGATGCCTTCTGTGGGGCAGATCCAGAATTCAGGATGCCAGTCCGACTTGTCACAGAGAAGGCATGGCATGCCGCCTTCATGCACAACATGTTCGTACGCGCCTCGGAGGAAGAGATTGCCAATCATATTCCAGAGTTCACTATTCTGCATGCTCCTGAGTTGAAATCCAGTATGAGCGATGGAGTAAACTCAGACGTCTTCGTCATTATCGCCCTTGACAGGGGCCTTGTGATAATTGGTGGAACCCACTATGCTGGGGAGATAAAGAAGGCCATTTTCACGATAATGAATCACATTCTTCCTACCAAGGGGCTTCTTCCAATGCACTGTTCAGCCAATACAGATGGAGAAGAATCTGCACTTTTCTTTGGTCTTTCTGGAACAGGAAAGACGACGTTGTCTGCCGATCCCAACCGAGCCTTGGTGGGAGATGATGAGCATGGGTGGTCCGACAAGGGAGTCTTCAACTTCGAAGGCGGTTGTTATGCTAAGCTAATCAGACTATCAGAAGAGGATGAGCCTGCGATATTCGCTACCACAAAAATGCGCGGATCAATTCTCGAAAATGTGGTACTGAATGCCGATGGAACTCCTGACTTCGACAACGGCTCACTCACTCAGAACACACGAGGATCATATCCGATTGAGTTCATACAGAATCGAACTCCAGATTCGATGGCAGGGAACCCGAAAAACGTGGTCTTCCTTACCTGTGATGCCTTTGGAGTCCTGCCACCTCTTTCCAAACTAAGCCCAGAGCAGGCTGCATACCACTTCATGTCAGGATACACTGCCAAGGTCGCAGGAACAGAGATGGGAGTTACAGAACCCCAAGCAACGTTCTCAACCTGCTTTGGGGCTCCATTCATGCCAAGACACCCAAGCACGTATGCCGATTTGCTTTCGAAAAAGATCAGAGAAAACAATGCCAAGTGCTGGTTGATTAATACTGGCTGGATTGCAGGTGGGGCAGATGCTAGCAGCCGAATTAAGATTAGTTGGACCAGGAATCTACTCAATGCCGCCATCAATGGAGACTTGGCAGACGTCGTCTTCGTCAAAGATCAGAGGTTTGGTTTCGAAATCCCCACAACCTGTGAGGGCGTTCCTGACAGGATTCTACAACCTAGGGGAACTTGGGACGATGGGAATAGGTACGACAACGTTGCCAATCTACTTGCTCAGATGTTTATCGAGAACTTTGATCAATACGCTGAGGGCTGCACTGATGAAGTAATCAGCGCCGGACCGAAACCAGTCTAGTCAATCAACCTCTGCTTGGCTGCTCTCTGCGCATCTACAGAGCATATTGCAGCCATGTGGACCACGTCTCTGGCACTGTCCCTACGCTGAAGCACGTGGGCGGGCCTCGAAAGACCCTCTAATATGGGGCCAGTCATCTCTGCTCCGGCAACCCTCTGAAGAAGCTTGTATGCTATATTTGCCGAGGCAAGATTCGGGCAAATTAGAACATTAGCTGGCCCATCGAAGGACATGAACGGGTAGTCTTGCTGAATCTCTGGAACTAGAGCCGTATCTGCTTGCATTGGACCATCAATAACCAGATCAGGCTCAATTCCTCTCACTATCTCTATCGCCTCTTCAATCCTGTCTGTCCTCATCTCAGCGGAAGTACCGAAATTCGAGAACGAAAGCATGGCCACCTTCGGCTTGACTCCAAACCTCCTTGCTACCTTGGCTGTCTGAATCGCAATCTCAGCAAGAGTCCTAGAGTCGGGATAAATGTTGATTGTAGCATCTCCGATGAACATCAATTGCCCATTCACGGTCATCATGTACATGCCCACGATTCTGTGTGAGTTCGGGTCTGGGCCAATTACTTGCAAACATGGTTTGACGATGTCTGGGTACTGATGGGAAACTCCACCTAGGTAACCATCAGCATCACCCATTCTGACCATCATTGGTGCAAAGAAAGTCGTTGATTTCAGTTCTCTTACAGCATCCTCCTTGGTCATCCCCCTTCTTCCACGTAGTTCATGTAATTCGTCTGCATACTCCCCACGTCTCCTTGAGTCATACCTAACATCAATAATTTCGCAATCGAATTCCAGACCCAATTCTTCCTTAACAGCCTCGATCCTCTTCTTCTGTCCGAGAAGAATCGGAACGCAAATCTTCTCAGAAATGCACTGAGAAGCTGCCTTTACAATAGTCGGGTCCTCACCTTCACAGAAAACAATCCTCTTCAAATCCCTCTTGGCTTGGTTGATCACTCTCCTCATTATTGATCTTGTAAGTCCTAGACGCGACTCCAACTTCTCCCTGTAGACGTTAATATCGAAATCCTTCTTGGATACCCGCGCTACTCCTTCATTCACGGCTGCTTCAGCCACAGCACTGGCCTCCCAGATCAGAACCCTGGCATCGAATGGCTTTGGAATCAAGTAC
>MPLU02243582.1_pt1 | contig 15114 bp, 10 predicted proteins | sample 1617381 | NCBI WGS metagenome assembly MPLU02 (sample SAMN05944801, study PRJNA350692) | marine metagenome | biome: marine; feature: ODZ; material: water; isolation source: 90 m water sample filtered on 0.2 um supor filter | place: Pacific Ocean | collected 2012-04-08 | depth 90m m
CCCCGATGATCATCATCTCCATCGGCCCCATACCAATTAATGCAAAGATCATTTGACTTCTATCCTTCTATTCTGCGGGTTCATTACCACCGCCGCGAAACACAGACTTGCCTACCATGACCACGAGGGACATACAGAAGCACGCCTGGAACAGTCGTCTTGCCGAGAAGACAACCACGGTAACCACGATCGAGGCACAGGTCCTCTACTCGGTGGTCTCTTCCGTTTCGCTGCTGGGCTCGCTACTGGCTTCACTGCTGGCATCACTGCTGGTGTCACTGGCTGCCTGGTCGATATCTTCCTCGATACCTTGGACACCCTTTTTGAATTCAACAGCACTTCTCCCGAGATTGCGCATCAGGCTCGGTAGCCGGGCACTGCCAAACAACAACAGGATCACTCCCATGACGACAAACATTTCCATTCCGCCAGGGAAACCAAACGCCAACACAAGTTCTGGACCATGTAAGAAATTCATTACATCGCTCTCGCTAAAAGGGTAGGACGTAAACTCGTTACGCAGGCGAGCGGCGAAAGCGGGTTGTCGCCCGGATGGGCTTCACCAGAACCAGCTCGTGCGAACCCGGAAATCCATTGATTCCGCAGGCTTTTCAACACAAGCATTATTTTACTGGCCCGGCGGAGACTGTCAAACCGACCAGGCAGAAAGGACGAGAAAAGTGATCTTCTCTGGCCATTTCCCCGCTCAGCTCGCGGATTAAACCGGCTGGGAAACCTGGAGAAAACGGCCTAGGGTTGCTGGTACAGCGGCAGATAACGGTAATAGACTTCCAGGCAAAGCGCGGCCATGGCCGTACTGTAGGCCCGCCCGCCATAAGCTCCCCAGACGGTATCTGGATCCCAACTCCCTTCCCATGGATCTTCGTGGCGTTGCAAACGCAGCAACTCGGCCTGCAGGGCCTGGTTCCAACGTTGCCATGCTGCCCCCTGGACCTGGTGCAGGGCGAGGGAGGCATAGTACCAGTAATAGAAGTTCTTCTTACCGCTTCCGGGTAACTCGCGAAGGATATACTGAACGCCTTCCTGGATAGCCGCCTCATTGCGAGGCCAGTTCAGGAACGCGCGACATACCATGGCCTCGGCCGTCATGGTCCGCGAGGGCTGTTGCAAGGGTCGATAGGAAGCGAGACCACCGGCCTTACCATGCAGGACACTGCGTAGAAACCGCGTGTTCAACTGACGCGTCGCAGTCGACCATTCCACCCCGGCGAACTGGGCACTGCGTAGTGCCATCACCTGCCAGCCGAACTGGCTCATATCACCACGGTCTCCCGCCTGGTAGCGCCAACCTCCGGAGCTGGGATGCTGAGCCCACATGGTATAACGTGCAGCTCGCTGCACCGTATTCGCCAGGCGGGCGTCGCCCGTCATCGCATAGGCTTCACTGAGTGCCAACGTGGCCATTCCATGACAATACATGCGAGCAAACAGCCGTGCTGATCCTGCCAGGTTGCCATCCTTCGCCTGCTGACGCGCGAGGTATTCGAGGCCCTTCTTCACAACCTCTCGATGCACGCCCTCCCACTGGGTATGTCCATTTCCCAGGAAGGCCAGCAGCACAAGTCCGCTGATACCCGTGTCGGCCTGGCTGCCCGCACCCTTGCGATCGTGACCTCCAATACGCCGTTCGACGCCACCTTCCAGGGCACGGGGTGACCAGCCGCCAGCGTCTCCCTGGTGATTTGCCAACCATTGCAGTGCTGCATGAACAGCTGCTTCACTACGCGCGTTGCCGCCGAATTTCTCCAACGTTTGCTCCCTCTGCGCCTGGGAACGATACTGGTAGAGTGAGGGACGCTGGTAGGACGGAGCCGTCACCGGTTTCCGAACCGGCGATTCCAACACAGGCTTTACAGGCACCGGCTTCAGTACCGGGCTTTCCACGATCTCTGCGGGCAACGAATCGACATCCACGTCATCACCGGTATCTGCTACGGATGCGAGTGGCTCGGGCGTCGCCAAAAGGTCCGCCGGACTCGGCTCGAGCGGTAATTCTGCCAACTCGTCCGGGGCCGGTGCTTCCAATGCCTTCGGGGGTGCCGGTGCCTCCACCGCAGGCTCAGCCACCTCGGCCAGCTCAGCTGTCGATGGTGGATCTGGTTCCGGATCCGGTTCGTCAGTGACCGAGGCTTTCACTGGCGGCGATTCGGTTTCCGTAGGGAGAAACTCCTCTCCCGCCGGTTTGGGCTGCAACGTGGAAGGGTCTGAGGCCGTCTCGGAGGCAGCCTGATCCTGTTCCGGAGAGACATCCGGATTCCCCTGGGACTCGCTTTCGCTGACGATCTTGATCTGGAACGTATCGTAGACCGCCAGCGTAGGAGGAGCGGTCCAGAGGTGCGTACAGTATGCGTAGACCATCAATAACAGGTGCGCAAAGACCGACAGGGCGATGCACTTGGAAATTGGTTTCGATTGGCCCCAGCGGGTACGTGTCAGGATCAACAGGCTGATCGTCAAAACCACGAGGCCTATCCAGATAACAAGGGACCACGTACCGGAAAGATGCGGCAACCTGAGGCCGTCGAGCAAATCAGCACCAATCAGTGAGACGTTAGCCATGCATCACCTGAGCTTGCGAACCGTTCGCACGGAAATCCCCATATCCGAGATACCTGCCTGGCGACAGGCACCCAGTACCGAGGCGACATTTTGAAAAGAACCATTGGCATCTCCTCGCACGATCACCCCCATCTGCCGATCCTGCTGACGCTGCAATTGCAGTCGCCGAACCAGCTCATCCACCGTCACCTCTTCCTCGTCCAGCAGAATACGACCATCCTGCAGGATATTCACGATCCGCTTGCGTGGGGCAGGGGAGAGAGCCTCCGTATTGGAAATCCGCGGTACATCGAGAGCAATCTTGCGTTCCATTTCCGAAACCTTCGTACCCACCATGAAGAAGATGATGAGCAGGAACACGATATCTATCATGGGCGTCAGGTTCAATTCCGGCTGCTCGTCCATGTGGGTCTTTAACGGCATCTGTTCGACTCCGTGGCAGTGCAGAAATAAAACCGTGTTACCTAGGCAGCCTTGGCCTGCCGATTGCCCTTGCCGGATGTCCCCTGCTTTTCTCGCAAGGACTCGGCCGATATCGATTCCACGATCTGTTGCCCCAGCGCATCGATATCAATAATCAGGCGATCAACTCGACTAATAAAGAACAGGTAAGCGATCAGGGCCGGAATGGCGACCGTCAGACCTGCTGCCGTGGTCAACAGCGCCTGGCTAATCCCCGCTGCCAAAAGCTCCGGCCGTCCCATCGCCCCGGCCACCACGATGGCATTGAAAGCCCGGATCATCCCGACCACGGTTCCCAGCAAGCCGAGCAGGGGACTGATCGTCGAGATACCGTTGAACAGCCTCAGGTAACGTCGCAACCCGTTGGTCACGCGTTCCCCGGCATCGATAATTGCCTGTTCGATCTCCACGGAGGGCCGCCCCCACTTGCGCACTGCTGCTGCGAAAACATTCGAAACCGGGCTGCGATTCTTCTCGCACAGCTCAAGAGCCTCTTCCCGGGTCAACTTCCCCTCCTGCAATTGGCCCACGAAACGTTTCACGAAAGGTCGCGGAATCACACGTCCCCGACGCAGGCTGGCGGCTCGCTCGAAGACGAAAACACAGAGCACGAAGGAACAGATCGCAATCGCCAGCATCAACGGCCCACCATCCCGTACGGCATCCAACAAGTTGCGCGTCGGAATGGAACTTGCCTCGACAGCGGTGGCGGTGTCCGCAGCACCAGGAGCCGTCGGCTTCGAGTCCTGGGAAAACGCCAGGGTCGTCCAGGCCAGGCCGATCAGCACGGCCCACAGCATGACACCACGCGGCAGCCAGCGTGCTGCCCATGCACCTCGGTCCAGTTTGCGAATCGGTAACGCCATCTGAGCAGCACCTCCCTGTGCAGCATGGAACCTGTCCTATCCCCGAGGCCACCAAAAACATCCCTGCTGATGGCCGATAACCCCCAGCGGAAACGGCAGAGGTCCATCGTCTTATATCGGTATTTTCACAGCAACGAGATGACCGCTTTTAGTCACAGTCCACTGAGAAAAGAATCGCAACCCCTGAAAAAAACGATTTCTCAGCGAATTACCCGTTTCCCAAGCCGTTTTACGGCGAAACCCCTCTTTCCAGGTCCTGCGGGGCGCCCACAACAGCACATCTAAAGTCGCTGCAGGAGGCCTCCACCCAACACACGACCAGACGGCCCCATCGCATGGTATCCAAGCTCGAACGTCGCCCTTTCGAGGTCACGCTTGGCGACAAGGGAAACCCATCCCGAAACGCCCTGGCTAACGTATCAAGAAAAGAAACCGTGGAACCCAAGGTTCCACGGTTTCGACGCAATAGCGGCCTTAACTTAATAGCCCGTCACTAATAAGTCGTCGTCGGGCCAGTATCAACGTCGCCCACCATGTGAAAGTGGTTGTGATCAATATAGACGACTTCGGAACTTTCCTCGTCACGGATCGTGTGCGGGAATGGCCATCCCACGTGAACCAACTCAGTATAGAAAACCGTGACTTTCCAATGGGAGTGATGCAACTGCACCGGACCGATCAATGGAATAACACGAGGTGGATCGATATAATCTGCTAGTTTTTCCTTGATAATCCGGACATTATCCCGCTGACGCTCATGCAGGAACGGAATCCCACCAGCAACCGGCTGGGCATGCTCGAGGGCAATCATGACCTCGTCATCACTCGGTTCATCCAACGCCGCCGTCGGCCCACCGGCCGTCAAGGGCCCGAGGATCGGAACCCGACCATAGCGTTCGTGTTCCCAGGCAAGGTTTTCCTTGTTGACCTGGATCATCGGACTTACCGGGATCGGAATACTCAGAAGACCCATCTGGGGGCCTTGGCTGACGATACAGCCAGTATTCATTAAGACACCCGAGAGAAGCAAAATCGTTAGCACGCCTTGAATTGTTTTCTTACACATGAACGGGAACCCTTAGGGCATGATGGAAAAAGCGTTGTCTATTTACTAACCAAGATCACTAGATCCCGATGAGTACTAGTGTTCCTTATCGTGTTAATCTAGGACGAACTTGCGGGATTTTCCGGTTGTAGGGCAAATTCCGCCAATTTCCCAATGACCGCAAAAACCGACACCTTCACTGCTAGCAGAGCCGCTGCCCGCTTTTCCGTAGCGAGGCTACGAAACAGCTATAAAAAAAGCCCCGAGGAATCACGCTGAAGCGATCCCCCGGGGCTTCTCTATAGGCTTACATCATTATCGCCAAACTATCGGCGGTTCTTAAAGTCCAGCTGCCACCAACCGTCATCCCATTCCAAGGTCACCTTTCGCCAACCCAAAGGAACCTGGGGATAAGGGTAGAATGGACCAATGTAGGGCCACGCCGTAGGCGAATACTGCTTCGGATAAGTTACCGCAGCGTAATTCGGATGCGAGGCATAGGTCGGCCAGGCGTAAGAAGGCATCTGGGGATGATCATACCGCGTTCGAGCGACGGGCGAAGGAACGCTGGCTGCGTGCCCAGGCACGTATGCCGGCGGCTGAACCTGTGCCACATAGGTCATCGGCACGGGCTGGCCCACCTGCTGGTAACCCGCTGGCACCTGTGCCAACTGCGCTGCCGGTGCGGCTACCAGACCCTGAGGTTGCTGCGGAGCCACTGCGGTACCCACTGCAGGTGCTGGCGTGGCCGGCTTGGCTGCCACCACTGCCTCAGGAATAACCTGCGGGGCAGTTTCAGCAACGGGTGCGGGCTTCGTTTCAGCAACCGGAATCGGAGCTACCTGGGAAGCAGCAGCGACAGCCGGCTGACTGGCCGGTTCCGTTGTCTGCGAAACAAGCAAAGCGGGATCCTGCTTGCGAACCTCCAGCTCATTCACAACTTGCTTGACACCAGGAATGCGTCGAGCGGCATCCAGGACCATCAAACGCTGATCGCGAGACGCCACATCACCTTCGAGCCAGACCGTACCACGGTCGACGCTCAGGTTAACACGAAAGCCTTTCAGATCGCCGTTTTCCTTTTGGCTTTTCAAAGCCGCTGCAACCTGGCGGGCGATTTCCTGATCCTTCTCCGCCAGCTTCGCTGCCGCATCAGCTTCACTTTGAGTCGAAGCCAAAGTCGCCGGAGTGCTTTGAGCCATACCGAAAGCGCCCTTCAGCTTAGCCAGGCTCGCATTATAGGCGCCCTTGGCCACCGGCTCATTAACAGCAGCCTGGTTCTGCGAAAAAGGCTTGCCCGTGACAGTCAACTTATTGACTACCTGCTTAACCCCTTCCACACGGCGAACCGTATCCAAAGCAAGGCGTTGCTGACTGGCCGTAGAAACACGACCCTCCAGCCGCACGACGCCCTGCTCAACTTGGAGATCAATTCCAAATCCTTTCAGCTCGCCGGTATCCTTATGCTTTTGTAATTGTTGGACGATTTCCTGCGCAATCTGTCGATCGTCAGCGCGGACCCACAAAGGGATCAAAGCGGCCATACCGACCAACGTTAACCCTATCATCAAACGTCGCATGGGTTCCCCCTCCTGATGTTAGCCTATCAAGTACCAGCCCCTGGCCATTGGCTTGCCAGAAAGCCGTATTAATCTACGGTCGAATACCATTAACATGGTTTCACAGAGTTGGTTTACCTCTCGCGACGCCACAGCCAGTTTAAAATTTTCCTGGCAACACCAGGAACAGACCGTGCGCAGTCCACACAAGGCAGACCCTTACTCTGCAGATAATCTTCGGTTTACGGTCCTGCGGAATGGTAGGTTTTTTTCGATTTTACGGATCTTCCCGGTGATACCATGCCCCAAGAAACGGCTAGCACCAGCCCTAACCGACTAACAGCAAGCGACTTACAGCCACTCTTCCCGGCAGTGGCAAGAACGGGGGAATAGCGAAATTCTCCCTAACACAAAAGACCTACGGCCAGAGAGACAATCAAGGACGCTCGAACGAAGAAGCCCCTCTCCCCACCTCAGAGACCACTGAAACAGGAATTGTCACCGGCCGCTGACTGTCCCAACTCACCACGATTGCGAGCATCGCAAAGCTACTTGCCCACCAGATCCAGGCGATATCCTCCCGCGCAACGCAACACAGAGTCATCAAGCCCAGTACGACCAAGCCATTCAAGCAAAGCTGCTGACAAACGGAACGAAACCATTCCTGCGAACGCTCGTTACTGGCAACCAAGCGGACAACAGGAGGCAACAACAGGGCCACACAGGCAACCCAAGGCAACATTGGCATCCAGAGCAACATACTTGAGATCCTCCTTGATCAAACCATTGCAGATCCCCCTGGCCGAACGTCGATCCTCCAAAATCGACAAAGAACAACCAGACTCCCAGTATTGCGATTTGCGTGCCAAATAGTCTTGCTCACAATATTTGCCTCCCTAAATCACCCACAAACCGCAGAGACAACGACCTCCCGACTGACCAAAAGCCATAAAAAAACGCCGACCGTTTCCGGTCGACGTTGTAAATTTTTCACAAGTATGACTGCCAGCTTCTACCACGACCTATTTCTTCAACAGATCACCCAACTGCTCATCCAAGTCGCTAGCATGCAGGCTGCGGCTGACCACTTTTCCCTGCTGATCGACAAGCAACATGGTCGGTAACGTCATGATTCCCAGTTCATTAGCCAGGCGACTATCTAGGCCGCCCGCCTCGTGCAACTGAGGCCAAGGCAAGGGGGTTACGCGTAACTGCCTCGCTGCGGCCTGACGATCGCTATCAAGATTGATCCCGATCGGAGCAAAACCAGCACTCGCATATTTCCGCTGGGCAGCCTGGATCACCTTGAGATCCTGTTTACACGGCTCACACCAACTGGCCCAGTAATGGATTAGCACCACGCGGCCCCGGAAGCCCTTAACGTCAACCTGCTTGCCATCGATCGACTTACCCTTGAAATCAAGCACCTGACCTACCGATTGTAGGCGCCGCTTGGCACCACGCGCCTTAACCGCCTTATCTGTTTCCCCAAAGCGTTCCACGACTTCCGTGTACCAGTGAACAGCCTGATCCTCCTCACCGGCAAACTCGTGGGCAATCGCCAACTGCAACATGGCTTCACTGACGTCCGCCCGCCCTACAAACTGCTGGATTAATTGCGTCAGATCCTTAGTCCACTGCGTCTGGATCTTCTGATAGTCTGCCTTCGGTTGCTGCAACTGCTGTCCATAACGAGCTGCCAGGTAGCGAAAACGAACATAAGAGAGGTTCTCCAGGTCCTTTTCCTTCTCCAGCCGGAGTGCCAGTTTTTGCAACCGACCGATTCCAGCGGCATACTGACCTGCCTGGACAGCAGCACTGACCGTATCAGCCAACTGCTGAATCCAGGTACTACGCATCTCAGCATCTTTCGCAGTGGCAACGAGGCGTTCCAGCAGATCCACACGCTTATCGTTGAGCTGGGCCTGCTGCTGGACCGTGGTTGCTGCAGCCAACTGCCCATCAAGAGTTTCCAGCTGAGCCAGGATCGCCTGGGCGGCAGCATTGGTTCCCGCTGGCGTCGCTGCTTCCGGGGAGACACGACGGGGCAACGAAGCCTGAAAAAAACGAGTCTCCCCATTGCTAGCAGTCTCCATGGATCCGGCGATTGATGGCAACCCAATAACTCTCCACTGCTGACCAACCTGGACCATCGTCCCCATGTTCACCTGGGCCGCCGTTCCAGCCGTCTCGACAACCGCCAGAGTTTGATCGTAGACCACGAGATCCTTGCCCGACCCCTCAGTCCCGGCCGGCACCAGGCCCGGGGAACCGCCACTAAAATGAATCCACTCTGTCGTTTGACTAATGGTCTTTTGCTGCTGAGCCCAGCGGGTAAATCCAGCCTGCGCTGCAGCCATACTCTTTTTTAACTCCGCCGTCTTTCCGGTCCCCAACTGCAATTGCCCCAGCTCGGTGGACGTCAGCAGCAAAGCCCGAAAACGGCCGGCATCCTGCTCCCGGATCGCTTGCAGCAGTTCCATGGAGACTTCTTCCGCAGAGATCTGCTTCCAGTGATCAATATTCCCATCCTCATTACGGTCTATGCCCCATCGCGTACCGGCTGTCCCCAGCCAGCGGGACTGATCTGCCGTACCATTGAAATCCGCATCAATATCTCGATACACCTCAATCCCATTCTGGTAATAGCACCACTGATCGACCTTATTGTCGGCGTTCACATCCAGAAAACGCCTCAACAAGCGACCCTCGGGATGACGCACATACCAGCCGACCACTTTCTGCTGTGTTTCCGCCTGGATCGTACATTGAGTGCGCTGCTGGGCCGTCGGCTGCTCAAACTGAACCGACTTCTGAATAGGTGCCAGTTGCAGAGCGGCCTCAACGCTCGGCTTAGCTGCCAGCAAATTATCGACCATTAGCGACATGATCAGCAGCAGGCCTGCGAGGCAGGAGCAGAGGCGAACGACACCAAATGGGCATTTACTGGAAAACATAGATCGAAAATCTCCGCATAACAGGACCGAAAGTGGAAGACAGTCTCAACCTGATTTGTCGACCTTTAGACGGCAAAACATGACGATTGGGGGGAAGATTTCTTTATTGAGGTAGGGACTCGGTAACGTAGTAAAGATATTGAACCGGTTTGACAGTTTGAGTCGACTGTTTAAAATACGCTACTCTTGAGTCTGCTGATGGCCTGAATACCTTTATGGAGCGGGACATCTCGGCTCAGCCGGGCGCATAGCTCAGTTGGTTAGAGCGCGTCGCTGATAACGACGAGGTCCGAAGTTCGAATCTTCGTGCGCCCACTTACCTGGTTATTTTTGCACAAAGGGGCTGTAGCTCAGTTGGGAGAGCACCGCGTTTGCAACGCGGGGGTCGTCGGTTCGAGCCCGTCCAGCTCCACTTTGGCCGGTTGCAGCCTATTGCAACCGGCTGCAAAACAAGAAACAAGCCGCTGCTTGCCAGCGGCTTGTTTCGTTTCTTGCTGCCAAAGCACAGCTAATGCAACTTTCTACCCAGCACGCTGTCGGGTTACTGACGCTGCCTCGCATTTCCCTCTTACGAGAAATGCAGCCCGAGAATCCAACCAGAATTCCCGGCACCACAAGGGAGGGCGATTCCAAGGCCAAAGATGCCCTGACTGCCTTCCCCCACACACGCAAACACATAAAAAGAGAAGGGAACAGGCCATGGCAAGCGAATGGTATTACCGTAGAAACGACGAGACACTCGGGCCTCTTTCCAGTGGTCACTTACGATCACTGGCACTATCCGGAACGATCCAGCAAGATACATTTGTCTGGAAACAAGGGCTAGCCAAATGGGTAGCCGCACGAAAAATCAAGGGACTGATGGCGACACTTACCCCGCAGTCGGCTTCCACGAAATCACAGCCTCCCGGCGCACCCCAGGCCACAGACACCCCGCCTGCGAACATTCCCTCGCTGGAGGACATACAGGTCAAGCCCCAGCCCGCGCCTCGATCAAAAACTGTCCTCGGCAAGAAATCCGTCATCCTCTGCAGTTCCACCGTGGGTATCATCGCCCTCTTGCTGGCAGCATTCTTCCTAATGCCTGATCGCAAGCGATCAGCAGAAGCCCTAGGCAAAGCCGTCTTTGCGGCCGTTCGCACCGGCGACAAGGAAAACCTTGAACAGCTGTGGCTTGCGCAAGACGAAAAGCTTTTCCAATCTCTCAAAGATCAACACCTTGACGAGGCTACCAACGACTCCGGCAGAAAGAAAGCCAAGGCGGATTTCTCCGAAGACAAGATCAAGCTGATGACACAGAAATAGTACTGCGACATCTCCGACTCACTTGATGCCAGCCGCGACGCTGCCGCCTGGGACTGGACGGACGCCAGCCTGGTTGCCGTAATCCACAACCAGGGGGAAAGGTCACCGGAATCCGAATTCAAAGCCATTGGTGCCATCGACAACACGACGCTCTTCGTCATTTTTGAATTACGTCGCTCCGACGGACGCGACTCGGGACTTTACGTACTGGCCGTGGATGAAGTGGTTGAATTCAGGGACCACTGGTCTCTCGTGGAGGATGGTCTCCGGGTTACCACCTTAACGGACCTGGCTTCCAGCTACCTTGAGAAGCGGTTCCGCTACGCTTTCGACAATTACTCGGGCCCCGAGCGCAGCCGAATCGTCGAGGCGTTACGCGAGGGCTCCGACGATGACGCCTAGCCGGCCGCCTCCCCCCCAGGAACACGGCCCATTTTGAACGTAAAACCGCACAAACCATGCCCTTCCAGGCTACTTTATGCGGTTTTCCTACGACTCAATCCATGCTAAAAAACGATCTCAACGAAGCTCGCCAGGCCTCACGTATAGCGTGACTAAGACAAGTGGCTGGGCGGATCCGGGAAACCTGGCGGTAAATCCTTGGGATTTATGGGCTTCCTTGTTGACAGCACGGTAGCCGATTAGTAAACTCACGTCTTGCTTACTGGGATTTCCCATTAGCAGGTAACTGGTGGCTAGGAACCAAGTTCCATTCGCAGCAACGATTTCCCAAGGAAAACAGCTGTGGGCGGGGTGTGGTTTCTGTCCACCAGGGCAGAGCAGTGGCTGCTTCGGCGGTTGCTGTTTTGATCTTTGACAATGTAGTAGTAAAGGTAGATGGCATCTGCACTACATTCGAAACGAAAGTCGTTTTGATATAGTGCCGGTTAGAGTTGAGCGTTGTAGCTTGTGAGTCTTCTTCTCTTGCAGAGGGGTTTCGACGAGCAAGCACAGCAAGACGAACTCGAGATGCAAATCGACCCAGGTGATCGGCAGCAATGTGCTGCGGTGAAGCGAGGAAGGTTTGCATCTACAACGAAGATATCGTTTACGAGTTTGACCATGGACGTTTTTTTACAAACTGTAAAGAGCGTTGAATATTTGTGGTCAAGTTATTAAGAGCACATGGGGGATGTCTTGGTGTCAGAAGGCGATGAAGGGCGTGGAAGACTGCGAAAAGCCAAGGGAAGTTGTCAAACAAACGTCGATCCTTGGATTCCTGAATGACTTATGCTGAATACATAGGCATAAGTGGCTAACCCGGTGAACTGAAACATCTAAGTAACCGGAGGAGAAGAAAGAAAAATCGATTCCCTTAGTAGCGGCGAGCGAAACGGGAATAGCCCAAACCTTGGAGGTTTCCTCTGAGGGGTAGTAGGGCTCTTCACATGAGAAATCAACTTACGAGTAGAATGGTCTGGAAAGGCCAACCACAGAGGGTGACAGTCCCGTAACCGAAGTAATGTTGAGAGTATCGAAGAGTTCCTGAGTAGGTCGGGTCACGTGGAACCCCGACTGAATCTGCGGGGACCATCCCGTAAGGCTAAATACTCTCTGACAACCGATAGTGAACTCAGTAGGGTGACTGAAAGATGAGAAGAACCCCTGTTAGGGGAGGATAGTGCACCTGAAACCATGTGCTTACAAGCGGTCGGAGCGCTATGACATTTGCTTGCAAATGTAATGCGTGACGGCGTGCCTTTTGCATAATGATCCGGCGAGTTACCGTCTGCGGCTGGCGAAGGCCTTACGGGCAACAGCCCCAGGGAAACCGAGTCTTAATAGGGCGAATTATAGTCGTAGGTGGTAGACGCGAAACTGCGTGATCTACCCATGGACAGGTTGAAGCGCGGGTTAAACCGCGTGGAGGACCGAACCCACTTAGGTTGAAAACTGAGGGGATGATCTGTGGGGAGGAGTGAAAGTCTAATCAAACGCAGAGATAGCTCGTTCTCTCCGAAATATCTTTAGGGATAGCCTTGAGCCACTACGCATCGGGGGTAGAGAGACTGAATCGGATGGGGGCCCTTTCCGGGGTACCCCACTGAACCAAACTCCGAATACCGATGCGATTATCTCAGGAGTCAGTCCGTGGGGGATAAGCCTCGCGGTCGAGAGGGAAACAACCCAGACCATCTGCTAAGGTCCCTAAGAAATGCTCAGTCACTAAGGAAGTTGAGTTACTGTGACAGCCAGGATGTTGGCTTAGAAGCAGCCACCATTTAAAAAGTGCGTAACAGCTTACTGGTCGATGTAACTCTGCGCCGATAATGAACGGGAGTAAGCATTTCACCGAAGCAGTGGATTGTAGACGTCTGCGGACGTCTACAGTGGTAGGAGAGCGCTGTACACCAGATACAAGCCGTACCGAAAGGAGCGGTGTCGGGGTGTACAGGTGATTATGCCGGAATGAGTAACGATAAAGCAGGTGAGAATCCTGCTCGCCGAAAGCCTAAGGTTTCCTGGGGAAGGCAATTCCGCCCAGGGTTAGCCGGTTCCTAAGTCAAGGCCGAAAGGCGTAGACGATGGATAGCAGGTCAACATTCCTGCGCCACAAGTGTGGACCGATGGAGGGACGGCATCCAGATGGTGTAAAGCACGATTAGATTGTGCATCGAAAGCTTTGAGGTGAGAGATAGGAAAATCCGTCTCTCGTAAGCCAAGAAGCCGAAGGGGGGATTATTCCCGAATTCATCTGAAGGATGTCCAAGAAAAGCTTCTAAGGGTTGATACACTTGTGACCGTACTAAAACTGACACAGGTAGGCGGGTCGAGTAGACCAAGGCGCTCGGGAGAACACTGGTTAAGGAACTCTGCAAAATGGCCCCGTAAGTTCGCGATAAGGGGTGCCTCTGGGGGTTCACGCTTCTGGAGGCCACAGAAAATCGGCTTCTGCGACTGTTTATCAAAAACACAGGACTCTGCTAACTCGCAAGAGGATGTATAGAGTCTGACGCCTGCCCGGTGCCGGTAGGTTAAGGAAGGCGGTTAGCACTTCGGTGTGAAGCTGACGACCGAAGCCCCGGTAAACGGCGGCCGTAACTATGACGGTCCTAAGGTAGCGAAGTTCCTTGTCGGGTAAGTTCCGACCTGCATGAAAGGCGTAACGACAGGAGCACTGTCTCAACCACCGACCCGGTGAAATTGTAGTTGTGGTGAAGATGCCACATACCCGCGGTTAGACGGAAAGACCCCGTGAACCTTTACTGTAGGCTGATATTGGGCTGTGATATGTTCTGTGTAGGATAGGTGGGAGACTTTGAAGCGTAGGCGCCAGCTTACGTGGAGTCATCCTTGAAATACCACCCTGGATATGCTTTATTTCTAACTTTGATCCCGTGAATCCGGGCAAAGGACAGTGTCAGTTGGGCAGTTTGACTGGGGCGGTCTCCTCCTAAAATGTAACGGAGGAGTACAAAGGTACCCTCAGCCTGGTTGGCAATCAGGCGTAGAGCGTAAAGGTAAAAGGGTGCTTGACTGCGAGACCCATAAGTCGAGCAGGTACGAAAGTAGGTCTTAGTGATCCGGTGGTTCCGTATGGAAGGGCCATCGCTCATCAGATAAAAGGTACTCCGGGGATAACAGGCTTATCGCCACCGAGCGTCCAAAGCGGCGTGGCGGTTTGGCACCTCGATGTCGGCTCATCACATCCTGGGGGTGAAGAAGCTCCCAAGGGTTTGGCTGTTCGCCAATGAAAGTGGTACGTGAGCTGGGTTCAGACCGTCGTGAGACAGGTCGGTCCCTATCTGCCGTGGGCGTACGAAACTTGAGGAGATTCTTCTTTAGTACGAGAGGATTTGGAAGGACGTAGCTCTGGTGTACCAGTTGTCGCGCTAGCGGCACGGCTGGATAGCTAACTACGGAAAGGATAAACGCTGAAAGCATCTAAGCGTGAAGCCCGCTCCGAGATAAGGTTTCGTAAGTGTTTACACGAGAGTCCCCTGGAAGACGACCAGGTTAATAGGCCAGATGTGTAAGCCCAGTAATGGGTTCAGCTAACTGGTACTAAAGGACGAAAACTTGACCACTTATATTCAATGCTCTTGCTGTGGATCGTTTCAACTCACAGCCGTTGTCATCTACCATTACTACATTGTTAGGGCTCCTGCCGCTTGATCGCGACAGGAGTCATTTCCCGGTGATCATATCGAAAAGGTCACACCTGTTCCCATCCCGAACACAGTAGTTAAGCTTTTCGAGCCGATGATAGTGCCAAAAGTGCGAAAGTAGGTTTCGCCGGGTATTTTACAATAAACGCCTTCAACTGCTCGCAGTTGGAGGCGTTTTTTGTTGCGCCCTACCTTATTACACCCCCACCAGGGAGCGTCCCCCCTCGTGGC
>MPLU02246279.1_pt1 | contig 15104 bp, 11 predicted proteins | sample 1617381 | NCBI WGS metagenome assembly MPLU02 (sample SAMN05944801, study PRJNA350692) | marine metagenome | biome: marine; feature: ODZ; material: water; isolation source: 90 m water sample filtered on 0.2 um supor filter | place: Pacific Ocean | collected 2012-04-08 | depth 90m m
TAACCCTAACAGCCCAACCGGGAAGTATTTGTCACAAGAGAACATGATTAAGATACTCAGCCAGATTCCTCTAACCACTCGGGTCTGGGTGGATGAAACCTATATGGAATACGTGGGCTTTGATCAATCGTTAGAGCAGGTTGCTGCATCCAGTGAAAACGTCATCGTCTGTAAATCTATGTCAAAAGTTTATGCTTTGAGTGGCGCACGTGTTGCTTATCTATGCAGCGGGCGGCATCAAATAGAACCACTACGAACGATCACTCCTCCATGGGTGATTAGCATGCCGGCTCAACTTGCTGGTGTTTATGCATTGGATGACCCTGGCTACTACGAGGCCCGCTACAAAGAAACTCATATTCTGAAGGAAACCTTTAGTTCTGAGTTGAGCGGAATTGGTTTAGAAGTTTTTTCCGGTGTAGCGAACTTCCTGCTTTGTAAACTTCCTGAGGGCGGGAAATGTGCAAAAGATATTGTTAGAACATGCGTTATGAAAGGAGTATATATCAGAAACGTCAGTTCCATGGGAACGTCTATTGGGGCAAATTATCTGAGAATTGCTGTGAAAAACAAATTAGACAATGAGCGAATTGTAAACACCTTGAAAACTGCAATAAACGGTTAAGAAGTTCCTCCCAAATGAAACACCTACCACGGACAGCAATCGCAGGTGTGTTGGTGGTGGGCTATGGTGAAATTGGAGTTAGACGCCAGCAGCACCTTTTCCCGTTTTATCAGTTAGAGAGCCCATTAGAGGACTTTTAACCCTTCGGGGTGCTACCCGAGGTTTTCTCCGTATTGCCATCCCTTACGGGCTGGTTCCTTGATGAGTGCGTCAAACTCGGGCTGGCCTTTGACTTTCATTTTTTTGCTGTCCCACTCAATGTTTTTTCCTGTCCGCTGAGCAAGAGCTCCAAGAAGAACCATTTCCGTGAGCGGAACAGCATAGTCGAAATTAGAACCGGGCATCGGCCCGTCTCCCTTGATGGCGCGGTACCATTCCTCAATAGGCCCATTTCCAACAGAGGGTAACTTGGGGATTTTCACCAGTTCACTTTTCATTTCCATGAAGCGTTCGCCCGGGGTAACCATGGGACTGTTGGGCCGCATACCCGAATGATAAAGGGTTTCCTTTGTCCCCTCCATATACATGCCGCCTCCACTCGGGAGATCCTTGTCTTTCTGCCATCGAGTGGGTTTCGGAACTTCGTAACCCTTCTCATACCACTTGAGGGTAACCGGTGGCTTTTCCTCCCGGGCTGCGAAGTGATAGGTCACCACCGACCCCATCGGAATAAAGCCTTTCCCTGGAGGATCCTTACGCTCGATTTCAACCTTCGTTGGCGAACCCAAGCCGAGCGCCCAGAACGGCGCATCGAAAGTGTGACAACCGATGTCCCCTAGGGCACCACAACCGTATTTCCACCAACCACGCCATTTAACCGGAACATAATCCGCGCTGTAATCCTGACTTTCTACAGGGCCCTGCCACAAGTCCCAGTCAAGAGTACTCGGCGCGGGTCCAGTTACTGGTGGAAACGAGCTAGGCGGGACAAACCATGGCGGGTTAGGGCGATTGGTCCAAGTAATGACTTCTCGCACGTCACCGACCACTCCAGCATCCACCCATTCCTTAATGCGGCGCATGCCTGTGAATGTATGCCCCTGGTTGCCCATCTGGGTGATAACCTTGTAATGGCGGGCGGCTTTTTGAAGGGTGCGAACCTGCCAGATATTGTGTGCCAGTGGTTTTTGAACAAACACATGCTTTCCCCGTTCCATGGCGGCCATGGCGGCTGCAAAGTGGGTGTGGTCGGGTGTCGAAATTGAAACCGCGTCAATATCCTTGCCGAGTTTGTCGAGCATGATCCGAAAATCCTTGAATCGCGGAACGTTCGGAAACTTTTTAAAAGCATTGGCAGCCCGGGCATCATCGACATCACACATTGCCACAAGGTTCTCTTTGGCAGCTTCACCAAGCGCATATCCTCCCATGCCTGACACGCCAACCACGGCAACATTTATTTTTTTTGTTTTGTCTGGCTCTGCAATCGAGAATCTCGGCAGCGCAAATGCACTGGTTGCGATCGCGGCGGACTTGGCAAAGCTTCGACGATTCATATATTTAGTATGCATTATAATATCCTTCCGGTGCGTCGATGCTGCGGTTTTCATGGCATAGTTACAAGACATTTCCAGGCCAGTTGCTTAAGGTGAAACCGAAAGTAAACATACCCACTGTTCTTCTGGCTTTGTCCGGCGTTATTGTTGTTCAGGCCGCCCCAGCGCTGTCGTGCTACCCGCCTTGACCCGGCCCTCCACACTCGCCTACAATCTGCCCTGTAGCGACCCGACCTAAAGCCCACTAACCGGGCAAAAATCGAATCCGTCCTTAACAGCGAGAAACCAAATTCCGATGAACAGAAGCCGTAAATCAAAAGTATTAATCTGTGCTCTAATGTTGATCGCCACCACAGCGACCAGCATGGGGAAAGAACCGGCTGAAAGGGTCACAAACATCCTTCTGATCATGTCAGACGACCTAAAGGCCAGTGCGTTGCCGGCTTACGGCAATACCGTCTGCAAGACTCCCAACATTGACCGACTTGCAAAGTCGGGGGTGGTCTTTGAACGCGCTTACTGCCAAGGCCTGGCTTGTTCACCGTCGCGCCCGTCGATGTTGCGGAGCATCTATCCCAAGTCAAAGGCAACCGCACCAACAATCGGCGAGCATCTTCAAAAGCACGGAATGCACACGGCTCGCGTGGGTAAGATTTTCCATATGCCCGTGCCCCATGCACAGCTTGATGGCAGCAACGGCAGGGATGTCGCTGAATGCTGGACGGAGCGTTACAACACGAAGACCGCTGAGACGTTTTCACCGGGGCTGTATCGATTGCTGAACTCGGACATCGTGACCCGGAATATTGAGGGCCGTGACGCCAAGGGCCCAAACCGCATGTGGGCGACTGTCGAAACCGACAAGGAAGATGGTTCCGATCAGGCAGACTATATGGTCGCGACGAAGGCGGTTGAGCTGCTGCGGGAACGCAAGAAGGCGGGTAAACCATTCTTCCTCGGCGTCGGCTTCGTGAGGCCGCACTTCCCGATGGTTCAGCCGAAGAAGTTCTTCAACATGTATCCGCAGCAGAAGATGAAAATTCCGCCGCTGATCCAGGGCGACCTGGATGATATTCCTCTTGCCGGGCGCGGTCCCGATGGCAAGGGACTCAATGAAATGGAGCAAAGCCGCCGCAGAATGTGGCAGGCGTATTACGGTTCGGTGACCTTCATGGATGAGCAGCTTGGACGAGTGCTCAACGAACTTGACCGCCTTGGATTGCGCGGTTCCACAGCAATCATATTCACCACCGACCACGGCTATCATCTGGGCGAACATGGATTCTGGCAGAAAGCCAACCTGCACGAGGAAGTCGTCCGCGTACCGTTGATCGTCAGCGCGCCGGAGATCAAGCCGGGACGGACATCCTCATTTGTCGAGCTTGTGGATCTCTATCCAACCTGGACGGACCTGCTGGGACTGCCGGTGCCCAAGGGTCTGCATGGCAAAAGCCTGACACCGATTCTGCGTAATCCGGATGCGAAGGTGCGCGACACAGCCCTGTCAATTCATAACCGGGCCGGCGGTGGACTGCGTTCGGCCCAATGGCATTACATGAGTTACGCCGGCAAAGGCGAAGAGCTCTACGACATGATCAAGGACCCAGACCAGTACACCAACGTCGTTTCCGATCCGAAGTACGCCGCTATCCTCAAGCAGGCCAGAGCTCAGTACAAAGCCCGGATGGCAGCCGCGAGGTAGGCACCACGAAATGAAAGACGAGTGAGGGATTGAAGGCCGAAGCCAAATGAAACACCTCCGTGAATTTGGTGTAACTTTCGAGTGTAACTTTGACCCACTGAAGTCGTAAGCCATTAATAGAGAAGTATGGCGGAAGGGGAGGGATTCGAACCCCCGGAACGATTGCTCGCTCAATGCTTTTCGAGAGCACCCCGTTCGACCACTCCGGCACCCTTCCTCTGGGGAACACATCCTGTGCCAAATCCAATGATCATTCAAGCCAATTGATAAAAACGCATGGCATTGTCGTGAAACAGTTTTCGTTGCTCCTGCGCTGGGCGATTAGAGACGATTTTCTTTAGGCCATTCACCCATTGGTCGTAACGAGCTCCGATCAGGCAGACCGGCCAATCGCCCCCGAACATCACTCGCTCCGATCCGAACCGGTTCAGGCAGTGGTTGACGATCGGGGCCAGTTGCTCCGCCACCCAGTTCTTGGGAGCGTGGGCGACGATGCCGGAGATTTTGCAAACGGTGTTCGGTTGATCGGCCAGTTCGGACATGGATTCCTCCCACGGCTTGGCCTCATGCATCGGGGCGGCTCCGCCGCGTTGAGCCTCGGGGAGGAATGCCTTGGGGTCGGCCGTGCCGCAGTGGTCGATGACGAACCGCGTGTCCGGGCACCGCTTCACCAGTGCTAGCGCATCGTTCAATTGGGTGGGCTGAATGGTGATCTCAAAATGTTTCCCCAGATTGCCTAGCAGTTGTACAGACTCGATGAACTGCTGCTGCAGGCAGAAGCCGTCCGATGTAGTTTCCATAAGGCGGCGCATACCCTTAATGTGTGGGTTATCGCGGTACAGGGTGATATATTCGGCGAATCCTTCGTTTTCCGGGCGACCGGAGATCACTCCGGCTACTGTCGGGTATTTGGGGTTTTTCGAGATTTCTATAACGAAGTTGGCCTCGTCTTTTTGTTGTTCGGGAATCACATCGACCTCGAGGTAGATGGCCTTGGCGATGTTTAACCCCTTGGTCGCTGCAAGGTAGTCGTTTAAGAGGAAGCTGCGCTTGAGCAATGCAGGGGCTTCGTCAAGCCAATTGAGCTTGAAGCGGTCGAGATTCCACAAGTGTTGGTGGGTGTCGACGATGGGGATATGCTTCTCCGGGTCTTGCTTCAGCGATGTGCAGCCGGCCGAGGCAACGGTGGCGGAGGTGGTGGCAATGAATTGTCGGCGATTCATGATTGGTTTGTGGTAGGTTAAATGAAAATGACGAACCCAAGGAACAGGCCAAGTGCCAGCACGGCGAGCCCAAGCGTGAGGGGCAGGAAGCTGGTCGGTTCGGCTTGGTCAAGCGCGGCCTGATCCTGCCAAAAGAGCGGACTGGTTTCCCGACCGCGAATCATCGTTGTTGCTAGCATGGCCAAGGTGGTGATAGCAAAAGTCAACGGCCCGGTGACGTGGCTATCCATCAAGGCTGAAGGCAGCAACACCACGCCCTGAGACTCGGCGAGAGTTTTTGCGATGAAGGAATAGAGCCCGAATCCCACTCCAGCAACTAAGCCTGCCGCTGCTGATCCACGATGAACACGAGTAAACGAGCCCAACAGGTAAACGACGAGTAACGGAACCACAAAGCTACCCACCATCTTCAAGTAGAAATCAATCATGCCGCCTGAAAGCAAAGCCGGAATGTAAATGAAAGATCCAAAAATAATAAGCGGTGTGAGCCAGCGCCCCACGGAGAGATAGTGATGATCCTCCCGGTCTTTGGCGATCAGTCGGCGGTACACGTCGCGCGTTAATAATGCAGACAGGGTGGACCCGATAGAGTCGTAAGTTGAGAAGGCGGCTGCCATGACACCGGCGACGATTAGGCCTTTTAGCCCTACGGCGGTGTAATCCCGGACGATCACCGGGAATATGGCATCCTTGGTCCGAATCAATTCGTCAACCGGTAGCGCGCTGATGTCTGGAAAGAGTGCCCGCCCAAACAGGCCAATGCTCTGTGCCATGAATGTGGCGCCGATTAGAATGATTCCTGAAAAGGCCACAGAAATCTTAAGATGTTGTTCGTTGCGTGCGCCGAGTAGTCGCATCGACTGGGTGTGGTTGACGATGGAGTAGGCCAAGCCAGCAATGATCAGGCTCAAGCAGGCCAGCCAAGCGGGGCTTCGGTGGATGATTTGTTTTGATTCTTCATTGTGCGTTCCACCAAGCAAAAGTTTTCTCGCAAGTTCCCCTTGGCCAAGCGCTGATGCATCCGTTCGGCTAATGACATCTGTGCCGGTGTGCATCATCTGTTGCTCCAATTCCGGAGAGTGCGTGTTAAGTTTTTCCTGCAAACCACTCCATCCTCCGACTTCGTTCGATACGGTATAAAATAGGACAACGGTCGCCAGTATCATTACAACGGATTGAATTGAATCGGTGATTGCCACCATCTTGAGTCCCCCAGCCATGGTGTAAAATGTCGCGAGCAGTGCGATGATTCCAACAACCGACCAGGCCATGGCATCTTCCCATCCACAGACAATTTTTAGCGTCAAAAAGTTTGTGGTGCTGATCATCCCTAGTATCACCGTTCGGTAAAGCACCTGCACCAGAACGCTGACGATTCGAGGAGAGAGTCCAAACCGTGACTCGAGGTATTCGGCGTTGGTGTACATGCCGGAACGGTACATCGGCAGGATGATTCGGTGCGCCAGAAGCAGCCAACCGGCAACGCAGCCGATCCAGTTAATCAGGTAAAATTTAACGCCACCACCGTATGTAGCTCCGGAATCAACCACCAAGTCGGTGGAGTCAACCAGCGTGGCGTAGAGCGAGAGGCCGACAATCCACCAGGGAAGAGTGCGGCCGGCCAGGAACCAGTCCTTGCTTGTCTTGGTGCCGCCGCTTTTTAGCAGGGCAAACAGAATGACCGGCCCGTTGAGAGCCAGCACGATAATCCAGTCAAGGGTCGTCATGGTTCTTCGGGCGACTACCAAGCGCTAATCGGCGAAAATCCTTTCGTTTACGGTGACGCCAAGGCCCGGTTTGGTGGAACCGGTAACACGCCCATTTTGTGGTTGGGGTTCATCGTGAAAGATCGGCTCCACCTCGGCGTCGGGCAGATCATCCCAGCTGGGTATTGGGAAATACTCAATCATTGGGACGGCCGTTTCGGCAAGGGCAAAGTGGATGTGCGTTGGACCGTAGGCGTGCGGAATGACCGTGATGCCGTTGGCCAAGGCCAGCGAGCAGATCCGTCGTCCCTCGGACAAGCCTCCGCACCGCCTGAGATCCGGTTGGATGATGTCCATCGCCTGTTTCTCGATAATCTGCTGGAATCCAAACCGCGTGTATTCATGCTCCCCACCGGAGATGGGGATCGAGGTTTCCTGACGGAGCTTGGCATAACTGTTAAGGTCATCCGGCAGGAACGCTTCCTCGAGCCAGGCCAGCCGATACGGTTCCAGTCGCTTCACCATCTTTTTCGCATAAAGAAAATCCCAGCCCATGTAGGCGTCGGCCATGATCTCAATGTCATCACCGACGGCATCGCGGACATTTGCGACGTGCTCCTCGTTGGCACGCATGCCGGCAATACCGTGGCCGGGACCGTACGGAAAGCGCATCTTCATCGCCTGATAGCCTTCCTCGACGTAGGCCTTGGCTTCGGCCTGCACCTTCTCAGCGCCGACAGGATGCAGCGCTGATGCATACACTGAAATGTCCGGTTTCACCGGTCCGCCGAGAAGTTCATATACCGGTTTTCCAGCGGTCTTTCCGGCCAGGTCCCACAGCGCTAAGTCGATCGCGCTCAACGCATGGAGTGCCACGCCCTTACGCCCGTAGGGCAGGGTGGCGCGAAACAATCGATCCCACAGTCCTTCGATTTCGCCGGCATCCTGCCCGATGAGAAGACGACTCAGGTGGTTTTCAATGATTAACGAAATAGCGCTACATCCGTCCTCGCACCAGCCCGAACCAGTGATGCCCTCTTCGGTTTCAATCACGACCACCGCCATCCCGGAGTCCCAAAACCACGACCCGCGAGTCTCCCCAAATTGCGGATAAATATCCAATGGCGTCACTAGCGGAAGCGTTTTTTCCCTTTCAGCTAGGTGGCCCCAAATGGAACGGTTCGCATGCCGTGTCCTGACGGAGGTGATTTTCACGCCGCGAGGTTAATGGATAGGCTCAGGATTCACAGCAAGATTTGCCTCCGATTGCTCATCAAAAATTGATTTGGCCCAAGCGCTTGGTCAAGCGACCATCCGGACGTGGAGATTCGTTCCCCGGAGTCGGAGCTGGAGTTTGTGGCGTATTACGATTTGCGCTGGCGTGTGCTGCGTAAGCCGTGGGGGCAACCCTTCGGCAGTGAACGTGACGAACTCGATGCCGCCGCGACGCACGTCGCTGGATACGACGAGGCCAACCGGCTGGTTTGCGTGGGCCGCCTGCATGCTGTCGAAACCGGCGTCGGCCAGGTGCGCTACATGGCGGTGGAGGAGCCGTTCCGTGGTAGGGGCCTCGGCCAAGCGGTTCTGGACGAACTTGAGCGACTGGCCAAGGGGCAGGGGATGTCGGTGATCGTTCTGGATGCTCGCGAGGCGGCGGTTGGGTTCTATCGCCACAACGGTTACGAGGTGGTGGGCGAGGGCCCTGTGCTGTTTGGCGAGGTGCGGCACAGCAAAATGCGAAAGAATTTTTCAGTTTCCATGCCCTGACCCGGAATGTAAGTTTGCTTTTCAACCAAATGGGAGCGGATCAATCAACATTTTTTGGGACTCTGCTTCGCAAGGCGATTCGGCGTGTGATCCGTTTTTATTACCCGACCATTCGCGTGACGAACGCTGAGCGGTTGCCAGCCCAGGGAGCCACCCTTTACATCGCGAACCATCCCAATTCGCTCATTGACCCGGTGCTGATTGGCATTGCGACCCAGCGCCCGGTGCGGTTCATGGCCAAGGCGCCCCTGTTCGAGGGTAGGGTTCTGGGGGCGCTATTGCGCTCGGTGGGGATGATTCCTGCGTACCGTGCGTCGGACGACAAGTCGTCGGTGCGGCGCAACGTCGAGTCGCTCAGCGTGGCTGCGGAGAACTTGGCCAAGGGGCTCCCGATGGGGATTTTCCCCGAGGGCAAAAGCCATGACTTGACGCATGTCGAGCAGGTTAAGACCGGCGCAGCGCGTATCGCGCAGCAGGCGGTGGCACTCGCCGAGGGCAAGCCGGTTTGGGTGGTGCCGCTGGGGATCAATTACGAGGAGAAAGCGCAGTTCCGTAGTCGCGTGTGGGTGGCGGTGGGCGAGACAGTGGATGCGACTGATTGGTTTGCCGAATACGAAGGGAACGAAAAACAGGGCATGCGTCAGTTGACTATCGCACTCGACGAACGGTTGAAGGCGGTCGTCGTGCACCTGGACGATGCCCGGTGGGGGCCGCTCCTGGACGACCTCGAGTGGCTTGCCCCGGTGTACGCCAGCGCCGACAGGGTGCGCGCCGTGTCGCGCGTGCAACGGCGGAAAAACATCGCCGAAGCGATCAATTATTTTGAATTGAAAGACCCGGAGCGAGCCGGAGCGATCACGGCCAGGGTGGCGGCGCATGAGGAGGCGCTTGGTCAAGCGGGGGTGCGGATCAACTCGCCGCTGTTTCAGTATTCCGGCGCGGCTTTGTTTTGGCGCTTCGCATTCAAGGCTTACCGAGTTGTGTTTGCCCTGCCGGCGTTGATTGGGACATTGCTTCACCTGATACCGTTCATCCTGGTTCGGGTGATTTCGCCGAGGTTTGAGGGTATCGGCAAAACGACCACGTCGCTCTTCCGCATTTTGGTTGGCTTGCCGTTTTATGGGGTTTGGTACGTGGCCGCTTGGTTTGCATTGCACCAATACACGGACAAAAAAATAGCCACTGCATCGGTCGTGCTCATGCCATTGATTGGTGTTTTCGCGTTCCACTACTGGATCAACGCTGGTGTCGTTTGGCGGTCGTTGCGAGAGGAGGCCAAGCTGTTATTCAATGCGAAGTTGCTGGCCGAGTTGCGCGCGGAGAATCTCGTTGTCAAAGAACAGATTGCTGAACTGGGCGACGAGTATAGGGAAGCCTTTCCTGAGAAATTCGTCGATCCCGAATCTGCGGCTTCAGCGTGAGCGGAAAAACTTTCCGTGGCCATTGAGCGTCACGGTCAACGAGCTTTTGGCGCTTTTATCATCCTGCCACGGGCCGTTTTGCGTGGTCGCCGTTCGCAGAGTTTCTTTGAATTTGATCACAATTCCGTCTGCCCGGGCAATGCGGACGGTGGGTGATGTTTTCTTCTTGTTCGGCTTTGGGCAACCAAGTTGCCTTTTCGCAGGAGCCGGCAATGGTTTTATCGATCCACTTCCTGTTGGCGGCCGGCTGCGGGCCAAAGCTGCGCCGTGAATCACGGCAAACAACAACACCACACACTATTGGCTGAGTGCGGGGAATGCAGTAAGCAGCTTTTGGCTGAAGGTGTTGGGGTGGCCTTCGTTGGGTTGGATTGGGCCGGGAGTGGTGCGGCCGTTTTTGATCGCCTTGGCGAGGGTGGCGACGAGGTCCTGCACCAGTTTCGGGCGCTTGGCCTGCAGGTTGTTTTGCTCGGCGGGATCGGCGTCCAGGTCGTACAATTGCACCGGTGACAGGGACTTGTTTTTCTTGGCGGCAGCAGGGTTGGGGGCGCTCCAGCCGCCGGAGCCGGGGCAGAGGGCGAGTTTCCATTTGCCGCGGCGGATGGCGAACGAGCCGTTGATCGAGTGGTGAATGGTGAATGGCCGCCGCTTGGCCTGCGCTTGGCCAAGCAGGGTGGGGAGGAAGGAAAACGAATCCTCAGCGGCGTTGGCCGGAATGGTTTCACTCTTGCCGAGCACATCGGCGACTGTGGCGAAGAGATCCGCCGTGCATATGGTTTGGCCGGAGGTGGAACCGGCTGCAACCTTGCCTGGCCATCGGACGAGAAACGGTACGCGGTGGCCGCCTTCGAAAATGTCGGCTTTGTGGCCGCGCCAGTCGGCGTTGGGCTTGTGGCCCTTGGCCACGAGCGCCGGGATTTTTGCCGCCGGTGAGCAGCCATTGTCCGTGGCGAAAATGACGATCGTGTCCTTGGCCAGGCGATGGCGATCGAGCGCTTGCAGTACTTCGCCAACGACCCAGTCGGTTTCCATCAGGAAATCGCCGTACTTGCCGATGTCGGATTTGCCCTGCCACGGTTTCGACGGAACGATCGGCGTGTGAGGACTGCTCAGTGGCAGGTAGAGGAAAAACGGTTTTTTGCGATCCTTGGCGCGGGCGTCGATGAACGCGCCGGCCTCGCGGGCAAAGTCGCGCAGGCAATTTATCGCCTCGAAATTCTCCGCGCACGGGCCGGGCCGGTGGAACGCCTTGGTCACTGTCGCCCAGGCGGTCGGCTTGTCGTTCTGCAAATAAACATACGGAAACATGTCGAGCGACGCGGGGATGATGAACGATTCGTCAAAGCCGATGGCCAACGGGCCGCCGCTGACTTTTTTGCCGTAGTCAATTTGCCAGCCGTCCCCCTTGGTAGGGCCGCTCTTGGCTTGGCGTTTTTTGCCGTTGGGCAGCATCTGCCAGCCAAGGCCGAGGTGCCACTTGCCAACGACCCCGGTGTGGTACCCGTTCTGTTGCAGAAACTTTGGCGTGGTGAGTCGATCGGCGGCGACGAGCGGCTCGGACAACCCCCAAAGGACGCCTTTCTTCAACGTGCTCCGCCAATTGTAGCGGCCTGTGACGATGCCGTAGCGGGTTGGTGTGCAGACCGACGACGTCGTGTGGGCATCGGTGAAGCGCATTCCCTCCCGTGCCAAGCGGTCGCAGTGCGGCGTACTGGCCCTGCCATCGGCGTGCGAGAGATCGCCATAACCAAGATCGTCGGCAAGGATGAAAATAACATTCGGCTTGTTAGAAGCGCCTAGGGCAGTGGTTGAGAGAACAAGGGCAGCAATGGTTACGAATTGGTTTCGATATCGCATGCGCGATGTCTACCTCAGTAAACGGTTTCAGGCAATTCACCAATGGAGCATAAGATGCACGACGCTATGCCTTAAGCGACACGACCTTTTCATGAATCAGACTGTTAAGTTCCTCGCTGGAAGTAACAGGAACAACAACCAGATGAGGGTGAATGAAGCTAATCAAACTATAAATCGTTACTTCTTTTGGCGCCATGTTTCTTCAATAATTCAGCTATTTTATTCTTTTTGGTTTGAATGGCCCAATCGAGAGGCGTCTGCCCGTCGTTGTTTGTAAGGTTGACTTTAGCTCCCTTGTCCAACAGGAGTTTTACTGCCTTCTGACCATCCACTGCAACGCCCCAGAATAAGGGGGTCCAACCGGACGCGTCTTTTTTATCAAGCGAATTTCCAGCCTTGTGAAGTATGCTGATTGCCTCTAAATCGCCATTACTTGCAGCCTGCCATAAATCATTACTGCTGGGTTTGGGTTTTGCCTTCGGGCTACTTCTTTCATCAACTTGCTCCACTTCGGAAGCGACTGGTTTTTTATTTAAGTAGAGATTGCCATTGCCTTTAGTGGGACTGGAGGCAGGCTCAACTTCGCTGGATTTTGATTTTTTGTCAGAGTTTTGTTTTAGCACTTCCTCTATCTCGATTAGTCTGGAATTGAATTGGTTGACTTGGGATTCAAGGGCGTTGATGGTTTTAGTTTGTTTCAGAATGGAATCATGGAGTTGGTGGAGGACCTCTTCAGTCTGTTGAGTCTTGGATTCTTTGGCCTCTTTTAGGGTTTCATTCCCGATGGCCATGTTTTGAGTTTTCTTTCCACATCCAACAACCGCAATAGACAACAAAACTGTTATGTATAATTGCTTCATCTGTGGGGGGAACGTGATGTCGTTGGAGAATGAAGTAAACACAGAATTTTTTATTGAGATTGACTCGTACTATGGTGGCTGACAATTTGCCCGCCTTACTTCGTGAGTGCACGGCATAAGTCGCATTTTAAAGGAATCATGGCAGTCAAATCAAACGACAATAACAGACGCTCTTCTTCGGTTCTTCTTTTAGTAATTTCTTGCGTGACCCTTTTGGGGGAAACGAACGACATGCCTGTTCTTTTTGTGGAAAAAGAAACGTTCGATTTTGGCAAAGTAATCATCGGCAAGGATGTCGAGGTTCGCTTTGAAATCCAAAACAAGGGGAAGCGTGATTTGCTTCTATATGATGTTTCTCCGTCCTGCGCCATTTGTACGGACGATCTCTCTTGGCCGGACAAACTGGCGCCCAATGAAAAGGGCCTTATTGGTGCTAGGTTGCAAACGAGCGAACTACATGGTTCGGTAGATCGAACCCTGTCAATTTACTCAAACCAAAAAGAAAAAAGAAAAATCCTGCATGTAACGGGGCAAGTTTGGTCGCCGTTGGAACTGAAGCCACCCTATGCCTATTTTCCCACCCTGAAATCAGTTGATTCCAACACAAATTTGAAGGTGGGCATTCTAAACAAGGTTCCGGAGGAAGTAATCCTTTCCCGACCACGATGTGACAACCCTAAGTTCCAGCCCAAACTTATCACTGATAAAAAGGGGAGAAAGTATACCCTGATTGTCCTGACAGTTCCCCCCATGGAGTTTGGCATCAACAGCGGATTGATCAAAATCGACACAAGTTACCCTGGGTTACCAAACATTCTAATCAGGGCAACCGCGAAAGTTTCCCCTCCTTTGGAATTCAGTCCTTCAAGGGTTTTTCTTAAGACTGGAGACCTGAAAAATCCCATTACTAAGATCGTCAGGCTTTCAGTCAACTCTACGGAGCCTATTGAGATTTTGGGGCACAGCCTGAACATTGCGGGGCCCACGGTTGAGGTTATAGAAAGGAAACCCGGAAAGTATATTAGATTCGCCATAAGTTTTCCCGAGGGTTTTCACGTTGAGCCAAACCTGACTGCCTCATTGTTGGTCAGGACGTCGCACAAGCAATTCAGCCAGTTGAACCTGCCCATCCAAGCCTATGCCAATGTCACTCAAAGGAAAAACGATTGAAGAGTCAGTTTCCTTGGGTGGGAAATTGAGTGTTAATCGATGAATCTTTTGCCCCGCAATAATTATCGACTTGGCAATTTTGTTGGACTGGCCTTGTGCGTTTTATGTCTGGGTTTCCAAATCACGGGAGCCCCTGCCGATTCCTCTTCTAATAATTCCCGGATGGGATATTCTTCCAGTGAACTGAATATCCAAACTCGTCAGACTTCCAATACGTTCTATAGAATGCCTCCCGAGAAAACAGGGGTTAAATTCTTGAACCAAGTCGATGAATGGGAGGCGTCCCAAAACAGGGTCCTCTACAACGGTGCAGGGATTGCCGTGGGAGATTACGACCGGGATGGATGGCCGGACATTTTCCTGTGTGCCATCGACGGCAATTCAGTCTTGTACAAGAACAACGGCAGCTGGACCTTTGCGAATGCCACCTCCTCGTCCGGCTTGGGAGATCTGGGGCACCGCCACCGGGGGGCGGTATTTGCGGATTTAAACGGGGATGACTGGTTGGATTTGCTGGTAGGGACAGTGGATCGTGGAATCAGGACGTTCATTAATAAGCGTGGAGTGTTTCAGGAAATGTCCCAGACTTCAGGACTGGCTGGAGTGTATGCACCCATGACCATGGCTTTAGCGGATGTGGACAGCAATGGGACCCTGGATTTGTATGTCACCAACAACCGGCCCTCAGATATTAGGGATGAGGGCTCGATTACATTAAGGCGTGTTGGAGGCAAATTGGTAGTCCCGGCGCAGTACAGAAAGCGTCTTGTTGTGTCTGGCGGAATCGTCAAGGAATACGGGGAGGCTGATTTCCTGTTTCTAAATGATGGGAAAGCTGTTTTCAGAAAATCAAGTTGGACAGAGGGGGGGTTCCTCACTCCCCTAGGTAAACCGTTAAGTGATGCCCCCTTGGATTGGGGTTTGTCTGCGGCGTTTCATGACATCAATAACGATGGCCTTCCTGATTTGTACGTATGCAATGACTTTTGGACTCCAGACAGGTTCTGGATCAACCAAGGGGACGCCTTCAAATTGTTGAACCCGGAAAACTTAGGCAAGACATCTGCAAGTTCGATGGGTGTGGATTTCTCCGATTATGACCGGGATGGGGATGTGGACCTATTTGTGGTGGATATGTTGAGCAGGGATTTGGCGATGCGCAAGCGACAGGCACCCGCTCAAGATTCATCTGACCGCCTGGTGAACCAAGGCAAATACGCAGACCAAGTCATGAGGAACACTCTGCTGAATAATCGCGGCTACGGTTCCTTTGCAGA
>MPLU02028060.1_pt1 | contig 15093 bp, 11 predicted proteins | sample 1617381 | NCBI WGS metagenome assembly MPLU02 (sample SAMN05944801, study PRJNA350692) | marine metagenome | biome: marine; feature: ODZ; material: water; isolation source: 90 m water sample filtered on 0.2 um supor filter | place: Pacific Ocean | collected 2012-04-08 | depth 90m m
CCAACATTTTTTTGAAGCGGAACTTCAAAATATAGGTGCAGTCAATCATCTGCGTCTTAATATTTTTCCGGATGGCGGAGTGAGTCGCTTTCGTGTTTCTGGCGTTATGGCGGATTAAAATTACTGGTAAAAATCATTTCAAATACCACATTCAATGAAAACTATTTTAAGCGACGAAAAGACTTCAGGAATCCTCAAGCAACTTGCCGGAGCAAATTATTCTTTTGAAGCAGATTATCCCGGAAAATCCCTGCGGCGTCAACCCGTTCAGACATTCTACGAAGGGGCACACTTATTTAAAGCTGATTCTGTTAAAAACTTTGGCCTGCTCGCAAACAAAAGTTTGACTGATTTTGCTCCAAATTTTGTAAGCTTCGCGAAGTCGCTTGGTTTGAAGGGCGTGGACAGTTTGCCAGATAACAAAGCTGAAATAGACGCATTGCTTACAGAAATACAAAATAACGGCATCGATCCGAAAAACAGCTCAGTTTGGCTGGCATGGCGAGTTTACACACAAGTTAAGAAAAAATTGAAGCGTGAAGCGGTTGAAGATTTGAGGCTGGATTACGAAGACGGATTCGGCATACATCCGGATGAGAAAGAAGACGCAGTAGCCGTTCAGGGTGCAAAAGAAATTGCTGACGGAATGAAGCAGAGTATTTTACCGCCGTTCATCGGTATTCGGCTTAAACCGTTTAATACTGAATTTGTGGAACGTTCGGTGAGAACGCTGAATATTTTTATCAGTACTTTGCTCGAAGAAACAGACGGAGTACTTCCTGAAAATTTTGTGGTTACTTTACCGAAAGTCGAGATTCCGGAACAAGCCGCTGCTCTGGTCAAGGTGTTTGAAGTTCTGGAAGAAAATTCCGTGCTGAATTCAGGTGAATTAAAAATGGAAATCATGATTGAAACCACCCAATCAGTTTTTAACACCGACGGTGAAGTGACTGCCAGAAAAATCGCGAATGCCGCTGGGAACCGTTGCCTTGGTGCACATTTTGGAACCTATGACTACACTGCATCCTGTGATTTGATTGCGGCTTACCAAACGATGGACAACGAAGTTTGCAACTTTGCAAGGCAGGTGATGAAAGTTGCTTTTGGCGGTTCCGGAATTTTTCTGTCCGACGGTGCAACCAACATCATTCCGCTTGCTCCGCATCAGGGAGAAAATCTTTCTGCTTTGCAATATAGTGAAAATTTGGAAAGCGTTCAACGCTCCTGGAAACTGTCTTACGGGCATATCCGACATTCACTGGCCAATGCTTTTTACCAGGGTTGGGATTTGCATCCTGCACAATTACCTGTACGATACGCAGCAAATGCAGCATTTTTTCTGGAACAACTACAGGTGTCTACCGGACGTCTCCGCAATTTGGTGGAACAGGCTGCTGATGCGGCTGTTAGCGCTGATGTTTTTGATGACGCGGCTACAGGACAAGGATTGTTGAATTATTTTTTCCGTGCATTAAACAGCGGTGCGATTGATCCGGAAGATGTGGAAAAATCAGGCGTAACCGTAGATGAAATACAGGCCGGTTCTTTCAGGAAGATCGTGGAAGCACGAAGGTAGGGGCAAACTGTTGCCTGCCCCGCTTCGTTTTTAAGAATCAATTATGAATCTGTTTTCGGCAAAACAAGATTCAAGATCAAGGCTGACAAACCACCAGAGGTGATGGCTGAGCCAAATATTTGCTGAATTGCTTTTGGAGTTTGGCTGAGAACTTCCGGTACAAAAGCAAGCCCAAGCCCAATTCCCAGAGAGACCGCGATGATCAAAATTTCACGTCGTCCCAAACGTCCCATCGAAGCAATTATATTTACACCTGCCGCAGCAACTGTTCCAAACATTACTATCGTGGCTCCACCTAAAACAGGATTAGGTAGTGAGCGGAAAAATCCGCCAATTGCTGGAAACAACCCCAGTATCACCAGAAAAACAGCAAGGTACATCGCCACAAAACGACTCGCAACCCCGGTCATCTGAATCACACCATTGTTTTGGCTGAAGGTCGTGTTTGGAAAAGTGTTGAAAATCGCCGCTATTGCTGAGTTGACTCCATCTCCCAAAACGCCACCTTTAATACGCTCCATATAGGTCTCCCCCTCAACGGGTTCACCGGAAAGCATCGAAGTAGCAGTTAAATCGCCTGTTGACTCAATTGTCGTGATGACATAAATGAAAGCCACCCCGATGAAAGCAGTCCAATTGAAATCGAAACCATAATTAAATGGAATGGGAATGCTGATCATTTCAACCCCGGACATATGTCCAAAATTTACTTTGCCCATGGTAAGTGCAACCAGGTAGCCGACCAGAATTCCTCCAACAATCGATCCCATCCGAATCATTGGATTTTTACTTCGGTTGAGAATCAAAACTACGAGTAATACAAGTACGCCCAATCCCAAATTTTCAACTGTACCAAAAAATTGAGGTTTGTTATCCAATAACCATTTCCCGCCTGCCATGTCAGTAATACCAACTTTGACCAGACTGAGTCCGATTAACATCACCACTGTACCTGTTACAACAGGTGTGATAATCCCTTTCAGCACATGCAGGAAGCGGCTTAGCACGATTTCAATAAAAGCACCCACAAAACATATTCCGAAAATGGTTGCCAGTATTTCATCCGGGCCGCCACCCTGGCCTTTTACAATAAAACCCGCGGTGAGAATTGCGCCTAAAAACGCAAAACTGGTGCCCTGTACACTCAGCATACCGGAGCCGATTGGACCAATTCGTTTGGCCTGGATAAAGGTTGCCACACCGGAAACAATCAGCGACATACTGATCAAATACGGGATTCGCTCACCCAATCCCAAAACTCCCCCGATTATGAGAGTCGGCGTAATGATACCTACAATGATTGCGAGCAAATGCTGCATCGCCGCATAAGCCGATTCCATGGGTGACGGCTTGTCTTCAAGTCCATACACCAGTTCCAGCTTATCATTTCCTTGTTCCATAACTTCTCCTTTGTTGGTTAAGAAAAAATGGCAATTCGAGCAAAACCCGAAACGCCTGGACAAAAGTTTAGCATATCACAAAATAGCTTTGCGAAACAACTAAAACTAAAGCAAATAATGACAAATACCGAAATAGTACTTAGCGAATATTCAGTTAACAGGCTCTAAATCCGGATTCTCCCCACGGTTACGTCCAACCTTTGACATTGCTCTCCAGACACCGTCTATTTTTACTTGAGCAATATCAGCTGTATAATCAGTAACACATGGGCCGTCATTAGCAAAGAGAGACGAGCCAACCGCATATATGTCCACCGGAACATCCAGTTTCTCAAAACGTGAAATTTTTGACGTGTTAAATCCGCCGGACACAACAATCTTGACGCTAGAACACCATTCGCGCGCGCGCTTAGTCCATTCCCCTGGCAAATCCCATTTTTCCCAGGCGGAATCTACTGCATTCCGGACGATAAAAACCAAGCGCGGATTGACGCCCATATCAAGTTCGGCCTGCCCCAACGGTGTTACCGAAACATCCCGAATTGAAGAACTGGTGTCTAGCCGGACTCCAAAAAGTTGGTAGCGCTGCGCCTCAACTTCATTTCCTGCATCCATCAACTCACGGTAACGCATAAACATGCGCTGCATCACAAGCAGAGAATCTTTAACTGAATCATTATTGAAATCAACCAGGGCAATTCGGGGAATTTCAGGCGCACAGGCAGTGGCGAATGCCATCATCGTTTCAGCGGTATCACCAAAAAAACAGGCAATTGAAGCATGTGCTACCGTTCCTCCTCCGGCACCGCCCCACCAGTCACCCTGAGCATCCGTTGAGATGTAAGGCCCGACACGAAGTTGATGATCATGATTGAAGCGCTGCACTGCCACATTATATGCGTAACCGTCCGCGGCCTGAACTTCGTGCAAATCAAAACGTGCGGGAAAGAATAAAACGGGTTTCCCTCGTGCTGACATTAAGGTTTCATAAACATTAGTAGCAACACGGCTTGAACGGGTGAGCAGTCCCAGTGTCGGTGTTTCCAAAAGTGCAAAGTCACGGTAACGTCCGCGAACCCGAATCACGGGTTGAATAGTTTTAGGGTCACCACTGTAAGTCACAGTTGCTCCGTCATGCACAGCCTCAACTTCCAGGCGATTCCACGTATTGACGAATTTGCCATTTCCGTTAAAATATCCACTGCAATGCCTTAGCATCGTCAAGGCTTTGTCCACTCCGGCAATCACCACTTTCCCAGTACGGCGGGTAAACCACTGCATTTCCACTTCCAGATTTCCAACTTCTGTATTTGACAGATCAACCTCTGCCAAACGTAAAGCTTCTCCCTTGAATAAATATCCCTGCTCCGCTAAAGTACTGAGCATCACACCGATATTTTCAAAGTATTTATCGGAATACCATCCACGGCGCATCCGTTTGAAGTCAATTTTAAAGACGTCATTTGTCAGACGTTCATGGTTAAAAATTGTCATAAAATATTTTATAAAGTGTTGTTTACTGAAGCTCAATAAATCTGTAAATAGTCGTAAGACCCACCATTTGTCATTTTGACCGTAAGGAGGAATCTTACATATTAGCGCAGTAGCTAGAAAAATCCTCGTTCCGTAAGAAATGATCCGGTTTCAGGAAGTAACTATCCAGCCTCAACAGGAGACCACATTTCCCAACGCTCGAGAAATTCCAGCAAATGTTCTTTGCCCGGAAGAGTACCTTCTGTACTTAGCAAATTCCGGACACGTGCCTGTTCTTCCGCATATTGCCGCTGATCAAAAAAACCGCCAAAAAATGCCATCCGCAGCCAGATCAAATAGGTAGTCAAGGCATCACATTCGTTGTAGGCGACAATTTCCGCCAGGCGGCCCTCCAACCACATTGGCGCAACCTCCTCTCCGCTTACCCCCATTTTCCCGGGAATTCCGCAAACTGTAGCGGTTTCATTCAGTGAAGGATTTGACTTTCCGTAGGAACCTAGAATTTCGATCAAATCAACATGTCCTTCATTGTTTCGTGAGACAAAATAATCATAGCCATCCCAGGGTTTATCGGGTCTTTTTGCGTATTTTGCGGCTTGCACACCTTTTGCGACAGCGCGCTGCACGAGAATTTTCAGGTCAGCTTTTGCTGAATTGAAGCCAACCAGTTGAGGTTTTATCTCACCAACCGCTTTGAGGAAACGTGACAATATTTCGGCCTCAGCAACCTGTTTTGGGTCAGCGGAATCATGAGGCAGTGCCGTCAAGGATAAAGCCACTTCACCGTTTTCCTTTACTGAGCGAACAACCGCGGCAATCGAGACTACCCGGCAAATGGTTGTTTTGAGGTAAGGCATCGGATTCTCTTCATCCGCTCCGCCTTCTTCCCACATTTTCTGAATCACCTCTGCATCAGTTGTCTCTTCCGCAAGTTGAAAAAGCCTGCGTCCCGCTTCCGGATCCGGCACCCATTCCGCGTCAAAGGCCCAGACATCTTTGTTGACTGTTTTGAACATAATTCTTCCCCTTTGATAAAGTGAAATGCCTTTCAAAGTCTAACGATTTACACAGGTATTCACAATCTAAACTATGATAGTGCAGGGGTTGATGTCAAGAAGGTAAGGAGAATATATTTTATCGGAGAAATTGACTGAAGTGTTGATGTTTTGGATGAAAATGGTAACTACTGTAATCTGGTTGATTGTCGTGAATAAAAAAAGGGTGACCCCCCTTTTTACTACGCTTGCTTGTCATAAATCGTGCAATTGTTTATACTGAAAATGATTCACAAATTTTTTTCTGCATACTAAGTTCATAGACGCAAAATCCAAACTACATGAGTCTCAGCATAACTATCATCGGTCACAATGAAATTGAACATTTACGTGAATTACTACCTCAACTGAAATGGGCAGATGAAATTGTGTATGTGGACTGCGAAAGTCATGATGGCTCTCTGGAAGTCGTGCGGGAGGCCGGGTGTCGTGTATATTCACGACCGAACAATACCAACCTGAACGTCAACAAAAGTTACGCGATGGAGCAGGCAAATGGGGATTGGGTTTTTTATGTGGATCCGGATGAACGGATTCCGGAAATTTTGGTATCTGAAATCGAAAAAGTAATTCAAGATACAACAAATTCAGCTTTCAAACTGAACCGCCGTAATCATTATTTTGGAAACTGGCTGCGTCACGGCAGTCAATATCCGGACACGCAGTTACGTTTATTCCGGAAAGATTCCGCGCATTTTCCGAATCGGCATGTGCATGAAAAATTGGTGGTTGAAGGCAGCATCGGCAAATTAAACAATGATATGCTGCACTTTCCTTACCTGAACATCAGCCAGTTTTTAAGCAAGTTTGATTTCTATACCAGAGTAGAGGCGGGTTATCTTCGGGATTCCGGAGTGCGGATAACAGCCGGGAGTTCTCTGCGCTTTTTAGTACTCAAACCATTTAGCCGTTTTTTCCGACGCTATTTTCTCAAAGGTGGATTCCGAGACGGCTTGCCCGGTTTGTTCTGCGCAATTTTTGACGCGCTAAATTTTGTAGTACGTTATTTTAAACTTTGGGAATTGACACAGAATCCGGGGACAAAGAGCAAATCCTGAATTCCGTATGTTCTAACGAATCTGTTTTCAGGTGGGCTCGCCTTTCCGGAGGAAGTTGATCATCCAGTTTGTGATCACCTGTGGTTGGATGGACTGATCTAGTGATTTTACTCCTGCCGCAAAAATTTCCGGCCCCAGATTTTGTTCGCGTAAAACCAACAATACTTTTGAATATGCTTTTTCGAATTCCGGATGTGCCTGAAAAGTCAGGATATGATCATCAATCCTGAAAGCGGCATTTGGGCAAAATTCACTTTCCGCAATCAGCTCCGCGCCTAACGGAAGTTGTGTGACTTGATCCTGATGACTAGCACACAGTGAAAAGTTCTCCAAATCAGGCTTGAGCCAGGATTTTGTTTTAGTTTTCCGGTATGACTGTACACCTACTCCCCAACCCTGAGTTGCTTTTTCGGTTTTTCCGCCGAGTGCCCTGGCGATCATCTGGTGACCGAAACAAATACCCAGTAAAGGATGTTTCTCACTGTGCAGTTCAACTACAAACTTTTCCAATTTACGAATCCATGCTTCGTCGTCATAGACACTGAAGCGGCTGCCCGTGATCAAATATGCGTCACACTCCTGAGGTGTTTGAGGATATTGCTCAAGCCGCACGTCAAAAACTGCAAACTGTAATTCCGGATCTATGCTTTGAAAAAGTGAGATGAACATCTCTGGATAGTCTCCATGTTCATCGCGGAAATTTTCATTGGTTGCATCACATTGCAGTATACCAATTTTCATAAGACCTCAGCAAAGTATCTTAAATTTAGATAATTTTCTTCTCTTCAAAGTATTGAAGCAGACGTTTGTTGAAAACCAGCATGTCACGATAATCAATCTCACCAATATTTGCAATCCTGAAAGTATCCTGTTTTGCACCTTTTCCGGGATAAATGGTGATATCGTTTTGATAAAAATAATCGTGCATCTCCATAAAATCATATCCTGGGGAATCAGGTTCAACAATTGCGGTTAACAATTTTGAATGTTGGGATTTAGGCAGGAGGAGTTCCAAACCGACTATCTCAAGACCATCCAGCAATGTTTCATAGGACTTAACATAACGCGCGGTACGTCCTGCCTGAGTTTCCACAAAAAACTCATCAAGTGCCTGATTAAGAGCATATACAATTTGCACAGGTGGAGTGAACTGAAATTGGCCTGTTTTTTCAATATACATGTGATTACCCCACAGATTCAGGTACAAATTACGTGGTGGAATTTCTGCAGTTTTGGCAAGTTTTTCTTTATTAGCAATCACAAAACTAGTACCCGCCATGCCCTGGATGCACTTGTTTGACGAAGAAATTAAATAATCAATAGGTAGTTCACGCATGTCGATCGGCAGGCCGGCATAAGATGACATCGCATCCACAATCGAATCTATTTCGTATTTCCGGCAAAGTTCCAGCAGTTCCGGAAGTGGATTGAGCATTCCGGTAGTAGTTTCATGATGCACAAAAACAAAATGTGTCAATTCACTGTCTTCCTTAAAAATAGCTTCCACGGTATCGACATCCGGATAATCCCCCCAGACCAACCGATGTGTGCAGTACGGAATTCCATAAGCCTGAATAATTGTTTCGGCGCGTTTGCCGTAAGCGCCGTTGTCGAGAATTAATATCTTTCCCTCTGGAGGTACCACCGAACTCAAAGCGGCTTCTACTCCCGCAGTTCCGGAACCGGAAAAAATAACTGCGGTGTGCGTCAATTCACCATTAACTACCTGCACGACTTTGTTTAAAACATCTTGTGTCAGCTCACCAAATTCCTGCTCACGTGGACAAATGTCTGGAACCAGCAATGCTTCTTTGACACTGTCCGTCGTTGTGGCTGGTCCGGGATTTAAGAGAATGTTGCGTTTCATGGATCATATTGCTTGAAATGTTGAAATATAATGAAAGTTCCGTTCTGGTAATTTCCAATTCTACAAAGATATATGTTATCTGTAAAATGCAAATAAACAATTCTTTTGATTGATCCTATCAATAGAAAGAACTCAGCATTGACGATGTTGATTGACAGCTTTCATAGTTTTCGTTTATTTTAGATGCAAACGAAGGCAAGATTAAAGTCTTCAAAGCTATAATTTTTTCAAAAGAGACATGAAGAATACTATTGATATGGACATTTCCACTGAAGTTCAGCAAGCACTAAAAACAGGACAGCCGGTAGTAGCGCTGGAGTCAACGATCATTTCACATGGAATGCCTTATCCGCAAAATTTGGAAACAGCACATGCAGTGGAAAATATCATCCGGGAGGAAAGTGCTGTGCCTGCCACAATCGCCATCATGAACGGCCGGATCAAGATCGGCCTGAGTCAAGATGAACTTGAGCAATTTGCAGAGCACACCAGTCATCTAAAAGTCAGCCGTCGTGATTTACCGTTAGTACTTTCACAAAAACAAAGTGGCGGTACCACAGTTGCGGCAACCATGATTTGCGCTAAATTAGCCGGAATCGCCGTTTTTGTAACAGGCGGAATCGGCGGGGTACACCGTGAAAACGAAAAAACTATGGATATTTCAGCTGACTTGATGGAACTTGCTCAGACTAATGTCGCTGTTGTCTGTGCCGGAATAAAATCCATCCTCGATATCCCACGTACTCTTGAGTATTTGGAAACACAGGGTGTGCCCGTAATTGGTTACAAAACGGAAGATTTCCCGGCTTTTTATACGCCTGCAAGCGGATCTTTGGTGCAGTCACGCTTGGACACGCCTGAAGAAATTGCGAGCTGTATGAAAATTAAATGGGGGCTTGGATTAGACGGAGGACTCGTGATTGGTAATCCTGTGCAACAAGAAAATGCCATGGATGAGGCTATCATTCAGCAGGCAATATCCGCAGCATTAACAGATGCGGCCGAAAAGGAAATTGAAGGCAAAGACGTGACTCCGTTTTTGTTGGAGCGAATCAACCAACTGACTGAAGGGAAAAGCCTAAAGAGCAACATTGCGTTGGTCTGTAATAATGCACGTCTTGGAGCAAAAATAGCTGTCGCTTATCAAGCTGAACTTTGATCCATCTGCGTAACCTGGGTCTTTAATTCGGAAACAGCAAGTTCAACCAGAGAAGAGGCAATCGATTTTTCTAAAGCTTTGTGGACAGAACCTGTGACAATCTCTTTTAATTCTTTTTCTGTGAATCTGTAACTTTCACTACTTGGAAAGTCTTCATCGTCTTCATCTAAATTATCGAATACACTTCCGTCTATTTCCAGAAGAGTGGAATCTTTTTCGTCAAATACTGTTTCCCGGTCAAAGTCCATGAAAGCATCTTCTGCTTCATCCCAACTGTCAAAAACTTCTTCCTGGACTTCCGGAGACGTCTCATAATATGTTTCCGTATCGAATTCAACATCATCGTCCACCAAATCATCAAGTCTATTAATCACAGATTCCTCAAGTTCCCCAACTATTCCACCTTCAGCACCATCATCTGCTTCCAGCACATCATCTTCTGCAAGCAGCTCACCTAGTTCTTCCGCCATGATATCAGCAAGAAATTCTTCCGAATCTGCCTCAGCCTCTGTTATTCCTTCAGCTACAACGCCTTCAGACGCAATTGCCGCTTTTTCAATTACTTCTTTTTCCAGAGCATCTTCAAATTCTTCTTCTTCAGCTTCAAATTCTGTTTCATCGGATTCAAGAGCTTCCATTTGCTCACTCAACTCCTCCAGTTCGCCAAGTGCACTTTCTTCGTTATCTTCATGACCATTTAAACTGTCATGTACCATGGGACCTATTTCCGCATCATCCAGATCCAAATCGAGATCTTCCTCAAATTCATCTGCTGAAGTTTCAAACACATATTGCTCTACATCCTCAACTCCCAAATCCTCCTCAACTTCCAAATCCTCCTCAACTTCCAAATCCCCCTCAAATTCCAAATCCTCCTCAAATTCCTCATCTGCTGAATCGGACAGCGACATATTATCAAAGGGGCTTTCTTCCTCAATCTCATTTTCATCTGTGCTTTGCTGCAGTTTGTAGTTATCCAGTTCACTCTCATTTTCTGCTGAGTCTTCACTGATTTCCATGTCCTGAGACATTGTCTCTGCAGGCGTTTCAAAAGAAGAAAGATTTTTAGGATATTCTGGCTGAAAATCTGTATGCTCCAAACTGATATCTGTCAAACCTTCTCTGAGTGTCTGCTCCAAATCAGGAGGCCGTGACCATATTTCGACTGGATCCTCAAAATCATTAACCGCAAGATCAATCGGTGTCAACCCTGCTCGTAATTTTTGTTCCGGTTCTTCAACCCGATCAACAGCGCTGCTTTCTGTAAATCTGCTTTCAGCAAATTGATCTTCCAAACCGGAATGTTTAAGCTGCTCCAGGCCGTCCGTAACAGACTCTACATCAACCGGGTCAGCTGCAGATTCATTTTCTACGGAATTGGTTTCAAGCTCATCTTCATCGAGTTTAAGATCAAATTCAAAACCATCGTCCATTTCGAGTTCGCCCTCCGGAATTTCCTCCACAACAGCGTTCATTTCAGGGTCAGCACTTTCTTCCAGCACGTCAACCCTCATCTCGTTTGCATCCTGCGTCGATTCTTGCTCCTGAAATTCACCGTCTGTCTGGTCTTGAATAAGCTGGTGATTATCCAGAATAATTGAATCCATGTAGCTCCCTGGAGAAGAGCCTGATCCAAGCCCGGATGTGCTTTGCTTAAAGCCATCCAACTGCAGAGCTTTTTCCTCTGCGTTTGCAGCAGAGATCTTTTTCCCATGTTTGATTTCTTTTAATTGATTGTCAATTGTACTCATATCAATCAAAAAATCTTCATCATCTTCGTACGGTTCTGATCCAAAGTTTTCATCCAAAGTTATAAAAGGGCTTAGCTGTTCCTTAAGCATCGAGGCTTCAAAGGGTTTACGAAGCAATCCGTTTATTTTAAGTTCTGAAAGTAAATGCTCGTCAACCTCGTCTTTCGCATTTGCAAGCAAGATAATCGGTGTATTTTTTAAGTCCGATTCTGCACGAATCTCCCTGCATGTCTTGTAGTCTCGTTCACTGTCAGAGTTACTGAGAAATATTAAATCCGGTTTCAGGTCAGATGTCTGCTGAACAAATAAATCTGGATCTGTCTCCTGGCGAATTGTTATATCACTCTCCTTTAAAGATACAGCAATTACCAGTTGAATAGCTATATTTTCCTCAAGTACAAGAATAATTTGGGTCATAGATTTTATTGTCCAGATTCTTAAAGTGCAATTACAAAGTCACCAATTTGTTGTATCTCTCAATACTAATCCAGTGCTTTTATGCAAGTTAATGTCCTAATTTCTGCACAAATATAAAGATTTTTTGTTTATTTACTTTGTACCTTTTTTGTAGAAACTTTATCTTAGATAAAGAATTTTTTATCTTAACTCACAAAGACCCGGAAAAGTGGCTTTCAAAATAATCCCAAAATACATTGCGTCAGAATTTATCCATTATTTTCTGTTGTTTTTCAGTTCTTTTGTATTGATGACACTGGTCGGAAATTTTTTTGGCAATTTAAGTGATGTATTTTCTAGTTGGTCAAGTTTTTTAGAATTTCTTCAGGAGACAGCTTTGCTACTGCCTTTATTGTTAGAGTTGATTATCCCTATCACGGTTTTGCTGTCCACTATCGCCGCATTCAGCTCATTAAACAAGAACGCAGAACTGCTAGCAATGCGCAGTTCAGGAATCGGCGGCTGGGGCCTGTCATTTCCGGTGTTGACAGTTTCACTATTTATTGCGGGATTTGCTTATTTCAGCCAGAATTACTTGTACAACTGGATGCATCAAACATGGGTCAAACAGGAAAATGCCACCCGTCTGGTACCGCTCTGGAAAGTTGGTGAAGATCAGAGCATTTACTATTTTGGCAACCGCCGGCAAGATGGACGTTTAAGTTCAATTACTTCATTTCACTGGCAGAAAAATCCCTTCCAGCTCGTAGGAAAAACCGCGATTGAAAGAGGGGAACAACAAAAAAATTCCTGGGTTTTTCATAATGTTATCAATCATCTTTTTCAGGATGAAAGTCTGCAGCTGGAATACGTTGAACAATGGCGCGTTGAAACAGAAAAACTTCCGACTGTACCTTTTGAGATTCCCGTTTCTCCACATCATCAACCAATCTTTGACTTATATGAAGAAACGATTAAACTGCAAAGCGAAGGTCAGGATGTTACTCAACATTGGGTTGAGTTTTTCCAGAAAACAGCTTATCCGTTTCAGATATTTATCATGGTCTTGATTGGTCTGGGATTATCCGCCTCTTACAACAGACGCGGTATGGCGGCAGAGTCCCTGGCGGTCAGTTGCTTATTAGGGATACTATTCTGGATGTTCAATCAAATTACCATGGCTGTAGGCAGTGCAGGCCTGCTTATGCCTTTCCTGGCTGCATGGAGCGGGAATATGATTTTTCTCGCGCTGGCCCTCTGGTTATTGTCTTATAACCGTGTCTAAGTTGCTTTGCAATTTTGAGAATGACTAGACTCATTCCACCCTTCTTTAATGCCAGCGGTTGAGCTGCTCTGGAGCGGCCAGGATTAAAGTCTCGGGGCACACTGAAGTCAAATCCAGAGTCGTAGAGAGAAATTTTGGAACCTGAAGAACTCAATTTAAAAGAAGAACTTACAGAATTATAAAACACAGATGCTGGTGAAAAACTCTTTCCTTCTTTAAAAGTAATCTCTCCCAGATTAAACGTATACCGTTTTGCCGCAGTCAGCGTATGGCTGGCGGTGTCAAATGTGAAACAAAGAGAAGATGAATGCAGCCGGTCAAGATGAATGCTTCGAAGAACATAATTAGATTAAAGACTAAATACATTTTTCATAAAAACTCTTTGAGTTTGAAATTAACAATATATGCTAGCGGATGCCCAGCGCTTGACGCTAATATTATCAAGATTTACCCCTAAGGTCGACATGACTAATCAAGGTTTTTATATTTTTGACATTCAATCATAAATGAGTAAAACAACTTAGAAAACCAACAAAGAAAGTTGTTAAGGAAGAAGATATGGAAACAACCCGGTAGATATTTGCCTTTGTTAAAGTCCAGCAAGACTAAGCAAAAAGTGATTCTGTAAACTGCTTTGCGTCAAAAGGTCTCAGATCCTCAACTTGCTCTCCTATGCCAATGTAACGGACAGGTATATCAAACTCGTTGACGATTCCAATAACGACTCCGCCTTTAGATGTACCATCCAATTTTGTGATAACCATTCCGGTTAAATCAGCCGCTTCGAGGAATTCCCTTGTTTGAAAAATAGCATTTTGTCCTGTGGTCGCATCAAGTACCAGCAATACTTCATGCGGTGCGTCCGGAATCAATTTACGGATCACACGGATCATTTTCTTTAATTCTTCCATCAAATTCTTTTTGGTGTGAAGACGTCCGGCAGTATCACAGATCACCACGTCATAATCCTCATCCAGACCTTTTTGCACAGTTTCGTACATAACTGCGGACGGATCGCTTCCTGGATCCTTTTGGACAATATCACAATCAGCCCTCATGCTCCATTCCGCCAGTTGTTCAATTGCGGCAGCACGGAAGGTATCCCCTGCGCCCATCAGCACTTTTTTCCCCTGCTGACGATATTGAGCTGCTATTTTCCCAATGGTTGTAGTTTTGCCAACACCGTTCACGCCTACAAAAAGTAAAATCAGTGGTTTACGTTCAGAAGTTCCTGGAACGGGATATGTTTTACTCATTATCTTTTCAATTTCCAGTTGTATTTCTTTCTGCAAAACTTCCGGATTGGTCAATTCTTTACGTTCTACCTTTTCCGTAATTGACTCAAGAATACGCTGAGTAGTTTCAGGACCAATGTCAGAGCCGATGAGAACCTCTTCCAGATCATCGAGGAGATCTTCATCAATTTCTTTTTTACCTAAAACCGCTTCGGACAAGTTGTCAAGGATGTGTGTCCTTGTCTTATCGACACCTTTTCTGAGGCGTTCAATAAACGAGTCTGCCTTTTCAGGCGACTCCTCTATTTCAGCCTCTTTTTCAATTTCCCGCTCAAGAACCTGCTGATTCCGGTGCTCTTCCTCCATGGAGGCAATCTGCTCCTGAAGACCTTTTTCCCGCTCTTCCGCCTTTACAATTTGTGCTGCTTCTTTTTCTTGCTGTAATTTTTCTTCTTGCTTGATCTGCAGTTCCAGCTCTTTGGCCCGCTCTTTTTCCCGTTTTGCCAGTCGTTGCTCTTTGTCACGTCCGCTGAGTTCATGCGGAGCTTTATTTTTCAAGGAGCGTTTCCGCAGCAAAAACCAGACAAAGAGACAGGTCAGCATAATTAATAAAGAAAATCCCACCAGTATCAAAGGCATCTTCTCCTCTGAAATCAGCACACCATCATTGAAAAGTCCGCTTAATAATTGATTTACCGCTGCAGTGGAATTTGTATAAATTTGTTTTAATTTTTCAATAAACATGGAAATTATTTTGCTTGTTGTTTTTGTTTTAGACTAAAATTTGATTATAGCGTTTTCACATCAACTATAGTAA